>Ga0209025_1001183_pt1 | contig 36933 bp, 38 predicted proteins | sample AraplaMF_Col_mLB_FD_184256 | JGI IMG/M metagenome (GOLD analysis project Ga0209025, IMG submission 184256) | Arabidopsis root microbial communities from the University of North Carolina, USA - plate scrape MF_Col_mLB (SPAdes) (version 2) | ecosystem: Host-associated > Plants > Roots > Endosphere... | reverse complement strand
GTCACCATGGGCCTGTTCACCCTGACGCCACAGGGCATCCAGGGCGCCATGTTCCAGATGGTCAGCCACGGCCTGGTCTCGGGCGCGCTCTTCCTCTGCGTCGGCGTGATCTACGACCGCATGCACACCCGCGAGATCGCCGCCTATGGCGGCCTGGTGAACCGGATGCCGCTCTATGCGGTGGTGTTCATGATCTTCACCATGGCCAATGTCGGCCTGCCCGGCACCGCCGGCTTCGTCGGCGAGTTCCTGACGCTGATGGGCGCCTTCAAGGCCAATCCCTGGGTGTCGTTCCTGGCGACCACCGGCGTGATCCTGTCGGCGGGCTATGCGCTCTGGCTCTATCGCCGCGTCGTCTTCGGCGAACTCACGAAGCCCGAGCTCAAGGACATCACCGACCTCAACGCCCGCGAGATCGCGATCTTCGCGCCGCTCGTCCTGCTGACGATCTGGTACGGCATCGCGCCCGGCACGATCCTCGACGCCTTCGCGGCGCCGACCGAAGCCCTCATCAAGAACTATCAGGCCGCCATCACCGCCGCTAAGACGGCGATGCTGGCAGTCCAGTAAGGCTGCCCCGATGACCACCTTGCCCGCTTTCGGTCCGGCGCTCCCGGAAATCGTCATGGCGCTGGGCGCCATCGCCATGGTGCTCTACGGCGCCATCCAGGGTGAGCGCTCGACGCGCACGCTCGAGATCGCGGCGCTCGCGCTGCTGGCTCTGGCGCTGGTGCTCGTCCTGCGCGGCGAGGGCAAGGTCGTCACCTTCAACGGCGCCTTCATCGCCGACGGCTTCGGCCGCTTCATGAAGGTGCTGACGCTGATCGGCGCCGCGGCCGCGATCGTGCTCTCGGCCGATTTCCTGCGCCGCGACGGCGCCATGCGCTTCGAATTCCCGATCCTCGTCATCCTCGCCACCGTCGGCATGATGATGATGATCTCGGCCAGCGATCTGATCGGTCTTTATGTTGGCTTGGAATTGCAATCGCTCGCGCTGTATGTCGTCGCCGCCTTCGATCGCGACAATCCGCGCTCGACCGAGGCCGGCCTGAAGTACTTCGTCCTCGGCGCGCTCTCTTCGGGCATGCTGCTCTACGGCTCGTCGATGGTCTACGGCTTCACCGGCACGGTGAGCTATGCCGGCATCGCCGAGGCGGTGAAGGGCGGCCATCCCGGCATCGGCCTGATCATCGGCCTCGTCTTCGTCGCCGCCGGCGTCGCCTTCAAGATCTCGGCCGTGCCGTTCCACATGTGGACGCCGGACGTCTATGAGGGCGCCCCGACCCCGGTCGCGGCCTTCTTCGCCTCGGCCCCGAAGATGGCGGCGATGGCGATGACCGTGCGCATCTTCGTCGGCGCCTTCCCCGGCGCGCTGCACGACTGGCAGCAGATCATCGTCTTCATGTCGATCGCCTCGATGGCGCTCGGCGCGTTCGCCGCGATCGGCCAGAGCAATATCAAGCGACTGCTCGCCTATTCCTCGATCGCCAATATGGGCTACGCGCTGGTCGGCCTCGCCGCCGGCACAGCCGCAGGCGTCCAGGGCGTGATGACCTATATGGCGATCTATCTCGCCACCACGCTCGCCGCCTTCGCCTGCGTCCTGATGATGAACCGCAATGGCAAGCCGGTCGAGGAGATCGGCGAGCTCGCCGGCCTGTCCCGCACCAATGGCTGGATGGCCTTCGCGATGTCGATGATGATGTTCTCGCTCGCCGGCATCCCGCCGCTCGCCGGCTTCTGGGCGAAGTGGTATGTCTTCCTCGCCGCGATCGAGGCCAAGCTCTATGTGCTCGCCGTTGTCGGCGTCGTCACCAGCGTCGTCGGCGCCTATTACTATCTGCGCATCGTCAAGGTGATCTATTTCGACGACGCCAAGCCTGCCTTCGACAAGGGCGATGCCGGCGTGCGCACCGTGCTGCTGATCTCTGCGCTGTTCGTGCTGGTGCTGTCCTTCCTGCCGGCGCCGCTGTTCGACTCGGCCGCTGCTGCGGCGAAGTCGCTGTTCTGAGCGCCTGAGTGCTCGGCGAAGGCGCACGCGCCGCCGGCTATCGCCTGATCGTCCGCGACGAGGTCGCCTCCACCATGGAGGAGGCGCGGCGGGCGCTCGGCGAGGGCGATCCCGGGCGGCTCTGGATCGTCGCCAGGAGCCAGAATGCCGGCCGCGGCCGGCATGGCCGGCACTGGGGCTCGCCACCCGGCAATCTCTACGCCAGCCTGCTCCTCAGCGCGCCCTGCGAGCCGGCGCTCGCGCCGCAGCTCGGCTTCGTCGCGGGACTCGCCCTGCATGACGCGGCGGCCGCCGTGACCGGGCTTACTGCGCCGACACTCGCTTTGAAGTGGCCGAACGACCTCTTGATCGGCGGCGCCAAGACTTCGGGGCTCTTGCTTGAAGGCGAGAACCGGGCAGGGCGCTTCAACGTCGTCATCGGCTTCGGCGTCAACATAGCCTCTTCGCCGGAGGGGACGCCCTATCCCGCGACCCACCTTGCCGCTCATGCAGCGGACGCGACCGTCGAGCGTCTGCTGGCGGCGCTGTCGGATGCCTGGCACCGCCGCTTCTCTGCCTGGTCGCTGCCGGGCGGCTTCGGCCCGACCCGCGCCGCCTGGCTGGAGCGCGCCGCGTATCTCGGCGAGACCATCACCATGCGCCTGCCGGACGGGCCGGTTTCCGGCCGCTTCCTTGGCCTCGACGCCTCCGGACGGTTGGAGCTTGAAACCGCAGGCGGTCGGCGCCTGATCGATGCCGGCGATCTCTATTTCGGTTCGACCTCTGTAGGAACGGTGACGGAAAGCTGAGCTCCGCACGCAGCCAAACGGCCGTCTTATCCGGGCCTCGCGTCGCGAAGAGCCCGCAATCCGGAGCCTCCGTCACCTGCGTTTCGCAGCCATCATCGGCACGCAAAATTAACGGCAGCGGTTTACCTTTTGCCCAGAGGTGAGCCCCCTGAGGCCCGATGATTCTCGAACAAATTACCGACCTTCTGGCAAAGGTCATCGAAACCTACAGCCACCAGCTGCCGATCTTTATCGGGCTGGCGCTGCTGTTTACCGTCGTCGCGATTTTCGACAGCCAGGCCTCGAAGCCCGGCAAGGTCTGGTGGCGCAATCCGGGGCTCTTCACCGATGTCTGCTACGCACTGATCCACGGGCTGGTCGGGCCCTATCTGCGGCTGCCCGCGATCATCGTGATCTTCGCTCTCCTGCACGGCAGGATCGGTTCAGGCGACGAACTGGCCGATTTCTTCTACAGCGGCCGCGGCCCGTTGAGCGGCTGGCCATTCTGGGCGCAGGCCGTCGTCCATCTCGTGCTCTCCGACTTCCTGCTCTACTGGCTTCATCGCCTTCTCCACGGCGCGACGCTCTGGCGGTATCACGCCATCCACCATTCCGGCGAAGAGGTGGACTGGACCACGACCTACCGCTCCCATCCCATCAATATCGTGCTTCAGCCGGCCCTTGTTTACGTGATCATGCTCGCACTGGGCATTTCGCCGGAGGTGATGCTCTTCCTGCTGCCGCTCGATACCTTGACCGCGGCTTGGGTGCATTCGAACCTCAACTGGACGTTGGGGCCGCTCAAATACGTGATTGCCACTCCGGTATTCCACCGCTGGCATCACACGCTGCCAGATGAGGGCGGAAACTCGAACTTCGCTCCGACGTTCTCGTTCTGGGATTGGCTGTTCGGCACCTTCTATATGCCGGCAGGGAAGCAGCCAGCGGTCTTCGGGACGGATGATCCCCATTTTCCAGAAGGCTACTTCAAGCAGCTGATCTATCCGTTGAAGTCGCAGGACAAGACCGACACTCCTCTCGAGGCCGGACAATCGGCGGACACCACGGCCGGATCGCGTTGAGAGCTCGGATGCTCACCCCGCTCAGAAAGCTGACAAGAGCCTGGCTCGCCATTGGCGCGGCCGCCTTGGTCGGTGTCATCGCAACGACGCTCCTGATCAGGGCTGAACCGGTATTTCGTTCGATCGCCATCGACGAAATGACTTGGGTCGAGGTGCGGGCTGCCCGCGACGCCGGCTACACGACAGTCATCGTGCCGACCGGTGGGCTCGAACAGAATGGCCCGCATATGGCGATCGGCAAGCACGATTATCTCGTGCGAGAAGCCGCCAATCGCATCGCCCAGAATCTCGGGAAGACCCTGGTCGCTCCCGTCGTCAGCTTCGTCCCGCAAGGTGGCTTTGATCCGCCGGAAGGCCATCTGCGCTTTCCCGGCACGATCGGCGTCACCGAGCAGGTCTTCGACGGGCTTCTCGATGGAATCGCGCGCAGCCTCAAGGCGGGGGGATTCAGGACGATTTGCCTGATCGGCGATCACGGCGGAAACCAGGCCGTCCAGAAGGCCGTCGCCGATCGTTTGAGCCGCGAGTGGGCGAAAGACGGCGTCCGGGTCGTCCATGTCGCCAGCTATTACGACGATAGCCAGCAGATCGCGCGCCTGCTGAAGGAGGGGTACACGCGGGAGGCCATCGGCCAGCATGCGGGTCTCATCGACACCGCGGAACTGATGTCGGTCAGGCCGAACGCAGTCGATCTCGCCCGCTATCGCGAGACGTTCTTCCTGCTGCAATCCTCGGGGGTTTCCGGAGACCCGAGCGCGGCGACCGGCGAGCTCGGTGCGAAATTGCTGCAGATGCGCGTCGAGGCCGCCACCTCGGAGATCAAGGGAATTCTGACCACCCCCTCGCGCTGACCAACCTCGCGCAGCTTGGGCGCCGCGCGCGTGTCGGCAGCTCCGGAAAGACGATAGCGCGCCAAAGCCGGCATCGCTCCTGCCGCTATGGTGAGGCTGGGGCAGGCATGCTAGAGCCGTGCGCGTCTCAACGGCCGCAGGCTGTCATCCGAACGAGCGGATCGGGCCGCGCAGCTCCAGAAGCCATCGAGGAGCGTTGCGCTCTTGGATGGGTTCAGGCGTCTGTTTCAATCCAGCCGGATTGACGGTCGAATTCCTCAGCCCGTGCCTTGCGTCAGGATAGCCAGTGACCCGTTCCAGCGACCAGCTCGTCTTCGTTCCGCTCGGTGGCCTCGGCGAGATCGGCATGAATGCCGCGCTCTACGGCTTCGGGCCGGAGAAGAAGCGCAAGTGGATCCTGGTCGATTGCGGGCTTTCCTTCGCCGGGCCGGAGGTGCCGGGCGTCGATATCGTCCTGCCGGATCTGACCTACATCATCGAGGACCGCGCCAACCTGCTCGGCATCGTCATCACCCACGCCCATGAGGACCACATCGGCGCGCTCGCCGCGCTCTGGCCCTCGCTGCGCGTGCCGGTCTGGTGCACGCGCTTTGCCGCCGGCCTCCTGGCGACGCGCCGCCTCTCCGAGCCGGGCGCGCCCAAGGTCGAGATGAACATCGTCGCCCAGGGTGGGCGCTTCACCCTCGGCCCCTTCGACATCGAATTCGTGCCTGTAGCGCACTCGATCCCGGAATCGAACGCGCTCGCGATCCGCACCCCTGCCGGCCTCGTCGTCCACACCGGCGACTGGAAGATCGACCCGACGCCGCGCGTCGGCCTGCCAACCGATGAGGCGCGCCTGCGCGAGCTCGGCGAAGAGGGCGTGCTGGCGCTGGTCTGCGACTCCACCAATGTCCTGCGCGACGGCATCAGCCCGAGCGAGGCCGATGTCGCGGCCAAGCTCAAGGAACTGGTCGCTTCCGCCCCGAACCGTGTCGCCGTCACCACCTTCGCTTCGAATGTGGCGCGTCTGCGCGCCGTCGCCGAGGCTGCGATGGCTGATCAGCGCGAGGTCGTCGTCGTCGGCCGCGCCATGGACCGCGTCATCGATGTCGCCCGCGAATGCGGCTATCTCGACGGCATCTCGGCTTTCCGCTCGGTCGACACCTATGGCTACCTGCCGCGTAACAAGGTCGTCGCGCTGCTGACCGGCAGTCAGGGCGAGCCGCGGGCCGCGCTCTCGCGCATCGCCGCCGACGATCATCCCGAGATCGCGCTGGCCGCCGGCGACCGGGTGATCTTCTCCTCGCGCACCATTCCTGGCAACGAGAAGGCGGTCGGCTCCATCCTCAACCGGCTCGCCCGCGACGGCATCGAGATCATCACCGACCGCACCCACCTCGTTCACGTCTCCGGCCACCCCCGTCGCGAGGAGCTGGCCCGGCTCTATGGCTGGCTGAAGCCGAAGATCGCGATCCCCGCCCATGGCGAGGACCTGCATCTGACCGAGCACGCCGCCTTCGCCCGCGGCGTCGGCGTCAAGCATGTGCTGCGCGCCGGCAATGGCGACGTCGTTGCTATCGACGGGGAGGGCGCCCGCAAGCTGACCGCGGTCCAGCACGGCCGGCTCTACCAGGATGGCGAGCTGCTGATCGGTGCGCTCGACCGCACGATCCCCGAGCGCCGCAGGCTCTCTTATGTCGGGGTGATCTCGGTTGCTGTCGCACTCGACGAGAAGGGTGAGCTCGCCGGCGATCCCGAGATCGCGCTGATCGGCCTGCCGCTCAACGCCAAGGACGGCACCTCCTTCGACGACATCGTCGCCGATGCGGTCGAGGACCTGATCGAGGGCATGCCCAAGGCCAAGCGTCGCGATCCGGAGGCCGTGCGCAATGCCCTCGAACGCGGCGTGCGCGCCGCGGTCAACGAGGAGTGGGGCAAGAAGCCGCTGGTGAACGCGCTGGTGATCGCGGTGTAGGGTCGGGCATATCGCCCGCTGAATGCTGCGCCTGAACGGAGTCTTGGAATGATCGGACGCCTCAACCACGTCGCCATCGCGGTGAAGGATCTCGCGGCTTCGACCGCGCTCTATCGCGACACGCTCGGCGCCCGCGTCTCGCAGCCGCTGCCGCAGCCGGAGCACGGCGTCACCGTGGTCTTCGTCGAATTGCCGAACACCAAGATCGAATTGCTGGAGCCGATGGGCGCCGACTCCCCGATCGCCAAGTTCCTCGAGCGCAATGCCGACGGCGGCATCCACCATATCTGCTACGAGGTCGACGACATCCTCGCTGCGCGCGACCGGCTGAAGGCGCAGGGCGCGCGCGTACTCGGCTCGGGCGAGCCGCGCATCGGCGCCCATGGCAAGCCGGTGCTCTTCCTGCACCCCAAGGATTTCTGCGGCACGCTTGTCGAGCTGGAGCAGGCCTGAGCGATGAGCTCCGAGATAGCATTCTTCGGTGAGCCGGAAGCCGGCTCATCGCGCCCCTTCAGCCTCGCGACACGGGCGGGCGGCCTCGTCTTCGTCTCCGGCCAGTCGGCGCCACATGATCCGGCCAAGGGGATCGTGCGGGGCGAGACACCGGCCGAGCAGGTGCGGCAGGCCCTGGCTCATGTCGCCAGCATCCTGGCTGAGGCCGGCAGCAGCCTCGAGCGCGTCGTGCAGATGACGATGCTGATCACCGACCCGAGCGACTACGCCGCCTGCAATGCCGAATATGTGAAGCATTTCCCCAATGGGTTGCCGGCTCGGCATACGGCGCGGTTCGGCGTGCCGACCGATGCCAAGGTCGCGTTCGCCTGCATCGCTTTGGCCGGGGAGGACAGGTCGTCATGACCTTCGGTGGCGGGCTCGCGGTCTATTTCGTGATCTGGTGGACGGTGTTGTTCGCCGTGCTGCCTTTTGGCGTGCGCAGCCAGGCGGAAAGCGGCGAGGTCGAGAAGGGCACCGATCCCGGCGCTCCAGTCCTGCCGGGCCTGGTCAAGAAGGCAATCGCGACGACGATCCTCGCCGGCGTCGTCTTTTGCATCGTCTGGTATGTCTGGACGCAGCTCGATATCTGAACAGCGTTCAGTAGAATCGAGCGTATAGACCAAAACAAAAGGCAAGGCTTTCGCCTTGCCTCTGAAAGTCTGTTTTTTACCGCAGTATCGGCGCGCTGTTATTCATGCGCACTCATATACTGGACGGCTGTTTGTTCCTCCCAAGACCTGGTCCGCGGCGCCCGGAAAACGGTCGGGCGAGCCCAGCGCTAGAGTGATTAGCGGATCGCAATAATGTTGTCACCTGTTTAGGCAGCCCGCGCCCGAACTTTTTGCAAAATTATTCCAGTTTGTTCTTGTGCGGTGCAACATTGTTCGTCGTGCTCGATTCAGCGCCTTGTTCCAGTCATAGGATGCCGCTACCCCGCTGCTTCAGATGCGCCGGGCCGTTCCGGCGGTCAGGAGAGGTTTTCCGATGCTTCGCACCACGCTCGCCGCCCTGGCGCTTTCCGCTTCGATCGACCTGGCTCAGGCCCAAGCGCCCGCACCGGCCAATCTCGATCCGCAGAACACCGTGGTGCTCGATACCAAGGACGGACGCATCACCATCCGCCTGCGGCCGGACCTCGCGCCCAAGCATGTCGAGCAGATCAAGGCGCTGACCAAGCGCGGCTTCTATGACGGCATCGTCTTCCACCGCGTCATCGATGGCTTCATGGCCCAGACCGGCGACCCGAAGGGCGACGGCACCGGCGGCTCCGACCTGCCGAACATCCCCGCCGAGTTCACCCCGACCCCCTATAAGGTCGGTTCGGTCGGCATGGCGCGCTCGCAGAGCCCGAACTCGGCCAATTCGCAGTTCTTCATCTGCTATGAGGGCTGCGGCTCGCTGACCGGCCAGTACACCCTGTTCGGCGAGGTCGCCTCCGGCATGGACGTCGTGCGCAAGATCAAGAAGGGCAGCAGCGCCAATAACGGTTCGGTCAGCGGCCCCGACAAGATCATCCGCATGCGCCTGCTGGCGGACGCCAAGTAAGTCCGATGGGCCGTTCGCGCGTCCCTGCGCTCGCTCTCCTGCTGCTGGTCTCGGCCAGCGGCACGGCGTTGGCGCAGGATACGCGCGATCTCGGCCTGCCGCCGGCCTCCGGCTTCCAGAATCCCGTGCTGCCGCCGCCCTCGGGCTCGCAGAACCCCGTGCTGCCGCCGGAATCGGGCCAGCGCTATATGCCCGGCGTCGGCGGCCCGTTCGGCGAGGGCGCACGCCGTCCGGTCAGGCCGCCGCCGACGCCTGGCGTCGACAGCGGCGTCATCGGCACCGTCAATCCCGAGACGATCGGCATTGGCGACGAGACCGTCGACCGGCTCGACCAGATCGGTCCGGCGCTGCGACGCTGCTGGAAGCCGCCTGCGCTTCAGGTGGGAGACAGTGCGGCCGCCAGCGTCCGCTTCAGCCTGCGCCGCGACGGCACGCTCTTCGGCCAGCCGCGCGTCACCTGGGAGATGCGGCGTGCGCCGCCCGGTTTGCGCGAGCGTTTCACCGATTCCCTGATGCGCGCCGTGCGCGATTGCACGCCGATGAGGTTGTCGCCGGGGCTCGGAGGGAGTATCGCAGGCCGCCCGATCATCATCCGCTTCTTCGGCAGCGTGCCGACCAACGAAAGATCAGTCTGATGTCGCTCGACCCCGAGAACACCCTCGTCATGGAGACCACCAAGGGCCGCGTGGTGATCAAGCTGCGTCCGGACCTCGCCCCCAAGCATGTCGAGCGCATCAAGCTGCTCGCCCGCGAGGGCTTCTATGACGGCATCGTCTTCCACCGCGTCATCGACGGCTTCATGGCGCAGGTCGGCTGCCCGCACGGCACCGGCACCGGCGGCTCGAGCTATCCGGACCTCGCCCAGGAGTTCAATGCCGAGCCGCATGTCCGTGGCATCTGCTCGATGGCTCGCGCCCAGAACCCGAACTCGGCCAACAGCCAGTTCTTCATCGTCTTCGACGACGCCCGCTTCCTCGACAAGCAGTACACGGTCTGGGGCCAGGTCGTTGAGGGCATGGAGAACGTCGACAAGATCAAGCGCGGCGAGCCGGTGCGCGATCCCGACTCCATCGTCTCGCTGAAGGTGCAGGCGGACGCCTGAGGCGTTCCCACTTCTCGCGAACAAAGTCATCCCGGGTCGACTTGGTCGGCCCGGGATGACTTTTTAGGATCGGTCCATGGACGTCGGCCTCTTCGACTTCGATCTGCCCGAGGACCGTATCGCGCTGCGGCCTGTGAGCCCGCGCGATGCGGCGAAGCTGCTCGTCATCCGTCCCGATGCGCCCGAGCCCTTCGAGGATCGCGGCGTCCGCGACCTTGTCGATCTGCTGCAGCCCGGCGATGCGCTGGTGCTGAACGACACCCGCGTCACCCCATCCCGCCTCTGGGGGCGGCGTTATCGCGGCGAGACCTCGGCCCGCATCGAGATCATGCTGCATAAGCGCGAGGCAGATGACCGCTGGCGCGCCTTCGCCCGCCCGGCCAAGAAGCTCGCCGTCGGCGAGACGATCGCCTTCGACAGCGACGGCGCCGGCAATGCCTGCGAGCTTGCCCGGCTGCAGGCCGAGGTCGAGGACAAGGGTGAGGGCGGCGATATCGGCCTGCGCTTCTCGCTGACCGGTCCCTATCTCGACGAGGCGATCGCGCGGCTCGGCGAGTTGCCGCTACCGCCCTATATCGCCGGCAAGCGCGCGACCGACCAGGCCGACGCCCGCGACTACCAGACCACCTATGCCCGCGAGGAAGGTGCCGTCGCCGCCCCGACGGCAGGTTTGCACTTCACCCCGGATCTGTTCGCGGCGCTGAAAGAGCGCGGCGTCTCCAGCCATTTCGTCACATTGCATGTCGGCGCCGGCACCTTCCTGCCGGTCAAGGCCGAGGACACCGACGAGCACCGCATGCATGCCGAATGGGGCACGGTCAGTGCCGCGACCGCCGATGCGCTCAATGCGGCCAGGGCTGCCGGCGGCCGCATCGTCGCGGTCGGCACGACCTCGCTGCGGCTCCTCGAAAGCGCGACCGGTGAAGACGGTGTGGTCAAGCCGTTCTCGAGCGATACCGCGATCTTCATCACACCGGGCTATCGCTTTCGCGCCGTCGACTTGCTGATGACCAATTTCCACCTGCCGCGCTCGACGCTGTTCATGCTGGTCAGCGCCTTCAGCGGGCTCGATCTGATGAAGCGCGCTTATGCCCATGCCATCGCCGAGGGCTATCGCTTCTATTCCTATGGCGATGGCAGCCTGCTGTTCCGGGCGGACATGCCAGCCTGACTATTTGGCCGGCAGCGGCGGCACGCCCTTCTGCCACTCGCCCCAATTGCCGACGATGTGATCGACGACGCGTGAGCCGACCGCCTCGACATTGGCGACGGTCTCGGCAAAGCCGCCGGCCGTCTGGCCCGGTGCCGGGTCGAGATGTTGCAGGGTGGTCTCGTTCGGATTGCCCTGGTCGAAATTGACCGCGCCGCGCAGGCTGAGGATCCGGTCGGTGCCGAACTGGCGCTTGATCACCAAGGTGATCGCCGCCGCCTCCATCTCGGTGATGACATAGTCGTCGGCGCCGTAGAGCTTGGCCATGTACTGCGCCTCCTTCGACAGGCCCGGCCCGTGGAAGAAGGTGTCGCCGGTCATATGCGTGCCGGTCTGGACGGAGGGCGTTGCCCGCGCCTTCTCATCGGGATAGCGCTGACGATACTGCTTCGCCGACTCCGAATCCTGGAGATTGACCCCGGCGCTGAGCCTTGTCGCCCAGCCGACCAGCGCCGGGTTGAGCTTGAAGACCCGGTACTCCTCATAGCCCTTGCGCGGCATGAACACCGGCTCGCCCGGCTTGCCTTCCTCCGGCGCCCAGCGATGGCCGAGATCATAGTCGACCAGCCAGCTGCCCCAGGAGACATCGCCGATCGTGCCACGCGAGGGTGGCGTGCCGGCAACGCCCGTGATGAGGAAATAGGCCTGCGAGAAGTCGTAGTCAGGATCGAGCAGGATCGCCTGCATCGAGGAGGAGGAATTGACCTTGCCCATGCCGAGCACCGCGCCGCAGACGCCGTCCGCATCGCAATAGACCGGCTTCAGCGCGCCGCGGACCTCGTGCGGCTGGCTCTTCTGCCAGTAGCGCTCATACCAGTGCTGGAACTCGCCGGCCCGGTCGCCCGTATTGGCGCCGATCTCGAACATCGAGGCGACGAAGACCTTGACCTTGGTCGGCGCCGCCATGGCGGTGCCGCCGGCGCCGAGCGAGGCGAGGCTGAGAAGGGCTGCTCCCAGCCCGCTGGCGATCCGGTTCATGGCGCTCTCCTTGCCGCACTGATGACGGGCGTTGAAGCAAGGTGCCTGCCACGAACGGCGCGATCAAGCGTGGGCTTCGGGTGGGGCGCTCATCGGGATCGGCTTGATCACGTCGATCAGCGCGCCGTTCGGATCAGCGGTGATGAAGTGGCGCTGGCCGAACCATTCGTCGCGCAGCTCCTGCAGGATCGGCAGGTCGGCCGCCTTGAGCCGGGCGTATTCGGCGTCGACGTCATCGACCTCGAAATTCAGGATCAAGCCGCTGACGTGTCCGCGGCCGGGAAGGGGGATCGTCTCATGGCTGCCGTCGAGCACTGCCAGCGTCACCCGCTCATCGACGGTCGATTGCAGGTGGACGTACCAGTCGGCCTCGAACAGCGGCTGGAAGCCGAAATGCGCGACATAGAAGGCAGCGGTCTCGGCAACCTTGTCGGTCATGATCACCGGGTAATAACTCGTGACTTTCATGGGCTTGCCGGCCTTTCATCATAAACATACAATCTGCATGTTTATGGGAAATAACATACAGGCTGCATGTATGCAAGAAGCTGGACGCCGATCCAACAAGGACCGCTCCGACGCGACCCGCGCCGCGCTGATCGCGGCGGGACGCGAGCTTTTCGTCAGCCGCGGCTATGCCGAGACCGGCACGCCCGAGCTGGTTGCCGAGGCGGGCGTGACGCGCGGCGCGCTCTATCACCACTTCGCCGACAAGCGGGCGCTGTTCCGGGCTGTGGTCGAAGCGGAATCGGCGGCGGTCGCGCATGAGATCGAGAGCGCGGCCCGGCCCGGCCTCTCGCCGCTGAGGGCGCTCAGCAAGGGCGGCGCGGCCTTTCTGGAGGCGATGCGGGTCCCGGGGCGGACGCAGCTGCTGCTAGTCGACGCCGCCGCTGTGCTCGGCCGTGAAGAGCTCGACGCCATCGACACCCGCCATGGCGGACGGACCCTGCGCGAAGGGCTTGCAGCGGCCATGCAAGCCGGTGCGCTGCCGAAGCTTCCGCTGGCGGCGACCGCGCAGCTCCTGAGCGCGGCCTACGATCGCGCTGCCCTCGCCATCGCGGCCGGCGCCGATCCCGGCGAATGGCGCAAGCTCATCGATACCGTGCTTGCCGGATTGGCCGCGCCGGGCATGGCACAGCAATAAGCCTGCGCTGACGGCTCCGTGTGGCCGTTCCGGCTCGCATTCCGCCGGCAAAGGTGCTACCCGGCTGGCGAAAGCAGTTCTGAGGCGTCATGTCCGATATTTTCCGCGAGATCGACGAGGAGGTTCGCCGCGACAAGGCGAGCGCCATCCTCAAGAAGTATGGCAATGTCTTCGTCGCCATCGCCGTGCTGGCCGTGGTCGGCGTCGCCGGCTGGCAGTTCTGGCAGCAGCAGGAGCGCAAGAAGGCCGAGGCCGTCGGCGCCAAGTTCGAGGCAGCGGTGCGCGCCTCGCGCGACAATGACGCCAGCACCGCCGAGGCGACACTGACCGACCTCGCCGCCAATGCGCCGGCGGGCTATCGCCAGCTCTCGCGCTTCCGTCTCGCGGCCGAGGTCGGCAAGCGCGATGCGGCTGCCGGTGCGACCGCTTTCGACGCGCTCGCCAACGACGCCTCGCTCGACCAGTACTACCGCGATCTCGCTCGCCTGCGTGCAGGTATGCTGCGCGTCGATCTCGTTCCCTACGCCGAGCTGCGCAAGGAGCTCGAGCCGCTGGTGACGCCGAGCGGGCTTTGGCGCCATTCGGCCCGCGAATTCCTTGGCATTTCCGCGCTGAAGGCCAATCTCTTCGAGGATGCCGGACGCTGGTTCGACGCGATCGTAGCCGACCCGCAAGCGCCGCAGGTGCTGCGCCAGCGTGTCGATCTCTATCTGACGCTGGTGCGCGGCGGCCCCGTCGCCATCAAGAACTGACATCGACGCCGTCGTAGCCGACGGCTTCGCCGAAGCAAAAGCATCGGATTCGCTTGGGAAGGTGGAGGGCCACTTTTCGGCGCGGGTCCGATGCTGCATTAAAGACGGATCATGAGCGCCACCATCGCCATCGTTGGCCGGCCCAATGTCGGCAAGTCGACCCTGTTCAACCGGCTCGTTGGCAAGAAGCTCGCGCTCGTCGACGACCAGCCGGGCGTCACCCGCGACCGCCGCGAGGGTGAGGCCAGCCTTGGCCATCTCAATTTCACAGTGATCGACACGGCCGGTCTCGAAGAGGCCGAGAAGGATTCGCTCGCGGCGCGCATGCGCGCCCAGACCGAGACGGCGATCGAGCAGGCCGACGTCGTCCTGTTCATGATCGATGCCCGCCTCGGCTTGACGCCGATGGACCACACCTTCGCCGAGCTGGTCCGCCGCTCCGGCAAGCCCGTCATCCTGCTCGCCAACAAGGCCGAGGGGAACAAGGGCAAGGACGGTGTCTTCGAATCCTACTCGCTCGGTCTCGGCGACCCTGTGCCGTTTTCGGCCGAGCATGGCGAAGGTACCGCCGACCTGCTGGAGGCGCTGGCACCTTACATCGCCGACGAGCCCGAGGAGGACGAGGAGGAGGCCTGGGCCGACGTGCCGGCCGATGCCCCGTTCGACGAGGATATCGATCCCAACCGGCCGCTGCGCGTCACCATCATCGGCCGCCCGAACGCCGGCAAGTCGACCCTGGTCAACCGGATGATCGGCGAGGAGCGCCTGCTCACCGGCCCCGAGGCCGGTATCACGCGCGACACCATCTCCGTCGAATGGGAATGGCGTGGCCGTCCGGTAAAGCTGTTCGACACCGCCGGGATGCGCAAACGTGCCCGCATCGACGAGAAGCTGGAGAAGCTCGCCGTGGCGGATTCGCTGCGCGCCATTCGCTTCGCCGAAGTCGTCGTCGTGCTGCTCGACGCCACCATCCCCTTCGAGAAGCAGGACCTGACGCTGGCCGACCTGACCGAACGCGAAGGGCGCGCCGTCGTCATCGGCCTGAACAAATGGGACCTGGTCGCCGACAAGCAGGGCCTGCTCACCGAGCTCAAGGAGAAGGCCTACCACCTGCTGGCGCAGATCCGCGGCGTCGAGATCGTGCCGCTCTCCGGGATCGCCGGCGAGGGCATCGACCGGCTGATGCAGGCGGTGTTCCGCGCCTACGATGTCTGGAACCGCCGCGTCTCCACCGCGAAGATCAATCGCTGGCTCGAAGGCGTTCTCTCGGCACATCCGCCGCCGGCGGTCGCCGGCCGGCGTATCAAGATCCGCTACATGACGCAGCCCAAGGCGCGGCCGCCGACCTTCGCGCTGTTCGGCAACCAGCTCGAGCATCTGCCGGTCTCCTATCTGCGCTATCTGACCAACAACCTGCGCGAGGCCTTCGAGCTGCCGGGCACGCCTGTCCGCCTGCACACGCGTGGCGGCAGCAACCCTTACGACAAGACCAAAAGCTGATGCTGGAGACCGTCAGCGCGCTCTTCCTGCGCGCCGACGGGCGGGTTCTGCTCGGCCTGCGCGCCTCCTGGAAGCGCGCCTGGGCCGATCATTGGGATGCGATCGGCGGCCGGGTCGAGGCGGGCGAGGGGCTCGACGAGGCGTTGCTGCGCGAATGCCGCGAGGAGGTCGGGCTGACGCCGCTGACCTATCGCTTGATGCTGTCGGCGGAAGAACGCTTCCCAGAGCGCAATGGCGCGGCGCTGCACCACATCTATGTCGCCTCGGCCTGGGACGGTGGCGAGGCGCAGAACCTCTCCGATGAGCATGTCCGGATCGGCTGGTTCTCGCTCGACGAGATGGCGGCTTTGCCGAACCTGACGGTGCCGGATCTGATCGCAGTTGTGCGGGAATACGCGGCGGCGTGACCACGTCGTCATGCTCGGGCTTGACCCGAGCATCTCCTGCCGAATGAGGCTCTAGTCCACGCCTGCTGATCCTGAGATTCTCGGCTCTGCGCTTCGCTCCGGCCGAGAATGACGCCGGCTGCTACGCAGGCATCTGCGGCGTCAGCACCTTGCCCTGCGGGAAGTCGAAGATCTTGCCGGTCTCGCTCCACTCCGGCGAGGCGATCTCCACCAGATGCGGGGCCAGCTCTTCCGGCGTCTTCAGCGTCATCGGATCCTCGCCCGGCATCGCCTGGGCACGCATGCGCGTGCGCAACGGACCGGGGTTGACCAGCATGACCCGCAGATTGGTCGAGCGGGTCTCGTCGGCATAGCTGCGCGCCATCGCCTCGAGCGCCGCCTTCGAAACCGCGTACGGCCCCCAATAGGCGAGGCCCTTATGCGCTGCGCCGGAGGACAGGAAGATCGCCCGGCCGGCCTCGGAGGCTTTGAGCGCCGGCTCGACCGATTTCAGCAGCCGCCAATTGGCGCTGACATTGATGTCGAAGACCTGAGCCCACTCCTTGGCGCTGACATGGGTCAGCGGCGAAAGCGGGCCGAGGACGCCGGCATTGGCAAGCAAGATGTCGAGTCGGCCCCAGCGCTCCAGCAGGGCCGGGCCCAACTTCTCGATCGCCTCGGCGTCTGCGAGGTCGACCGGAACGAGCGTCGCGCTGCCGCCGATCGCCCGGATCTCGTCGTCGAGCTCTTCCAGCGCGCCAGTGGTGCGGGCGAGCGCGATCACATGCGCTCCGGCCTGTGCGAAAGCGAGTGCCGCAGCGCGGCCAATGCCGCGTGACGCACCGGTGACGAGCGCGATGCGCCCTTCCAGAGGCTTGCTCATCGAAGTCCCGTCGAAAGGCTCAGCCGGCGGCCAGAAGCGACATCTGCTGCTTGGCGCTCTCGCCGACGACATCGGTCAGCGAGGTCGGATAGTCGCCGGTGAAGCAATGGTCAGTGAACTGCGGCCGGGTCGCGTCGCGCTGCTCATGCCCCATCGCCTTGTAGAGGCCGTCGACCGAGATGAAGGCGAGCGAATCGGCGCCGACGAACTGGCGCATCTCCTCCAGCGTATGGGTTGCGGCGAGCAGCTTTTGCTGATCGGGCGTGTCGATGCCGTAATAATCGGGATGGGTGATTGGCGGCGAGGAGATGCGGAAATGCACCTCGCGGGCACCGGCCTCGCGCATCATCTTGACGATCTTCAGCGAGGTCGTGCCGCGCACGATCGAGTCGTCGACCAGCACGATGCGCTTGCCTTCGACCACGCTGCGATTGGCCGAATGCTTCAGGCGCACGCCGAGCTCGCGCACCTTCTGCGTCGGCTCGATGAAGGTGCGACCGACATAGTGGTTGCGGATGATGCCGAGCTCGAACGGGATGCCGCTCGCCTGGGCATAGCCGAGCGCCGCAGGCACGCCGGAGTCCGGCACGGGCACAATGACGTCGGCATCGGCCGGCGATTCGGCTGCGAGCTGCGCGCCCATCGCCTTGCGCCGCTCATAGATGCTGCGGCCCTTCACGATCGAATCCGGCCGCGCGAAGTAGATGTACTCGAAGATGCAGGGCCGTTCCGGCACCGGCGGGAAGGGCTTGTGGCTCTCGATGCCCTGCTCGGAGATGACGACGACCTCGCCATTCTCGATCTCGCGGACGAACTTGGCGCCGATGATGTCGAGCGCGCAGGTCTCGGAGGTCAGGATCGGGCAGCCATTGAGGTCGCCGAGGACGAGCGGGCGGATGCCGAGCGGATCGCGCGCGCCGACCAGCTTCTTGTTGGTGATGCCGACGAAGGCGTAGGCGCCCTCGATCTGGCGCAGCGCGTCGATGAAGCGCTCGATGAACTTCGGCTTCCTGCTGCGCGCGACGAGATGCAGCAGGACCTCGGTGTCGGAGGTCGACTGGTAGATCGCGCCGTCGCGCACGAGATTGCGCCGCAGCGTCAGCCCGTTGGTCAGGTTGCCGTTATGCGCCACCGCGAAGCCGCCACCATGCAGCTCCGAGAAGAGCGGCTGGACGTTGCGCAGGATGGTCTCGCCGGTGGTCGAGTAGCGGACATGGCCGATCGCCTGCTTCCCCTTGAGCTTCTCGATCACGCTGGCATCGGAGAAGGCATCACCGACCAGGCCGAGCTGGCGCTCGGTGTGGAAGCGCTGACCGTCGAAGGAGACGATGCCGGTCGCTTCCTGGCCGCGATGCTGCAAGGCATGCAGGCCGAGCGCGGTCAGCGCCGCAGCGTCCTCATGGCCGAAGATGCCGAAGACGCCGCACTCCTCGCGCAAACGGTCGGCGTTCGGGTCGAACACGGCGTCGGCATCGTGGATCAGGCTCATCGCAGGCTCCATCGCGGCTTTCAATTCCATCAGGGCCGGCGTTGCGCCGGGGCGGGTGTCGCGCCGGTGGTGGCCGGGGCAGTCGTATCGATCACGCGCTGCAGTGCCTGCCGATCAGTGGCGGGCGCCTGGGTGCGGCGCTGCGGGTCAGCCGGGGCGGTGCCGCCGGCCGGCGGATTGGTCCCCGGCGTGCGCGGCTCCTCGGCCGGCGCCTCGGTCGGCTCGGCCTGCTTCGGCTGCAGCAGCTTCTTCACGAACTCTGAATCGATATCCTGCGGCAACATTGTGAGCAGGCTGCGGCCGGTTTCCTCCAGCAGCGGCTTGGAGCGCGAATCGCGGGCCCAGGCCGGCTGCATCTTCTCCGGCACCAGCGCCGTGAAGAAGAGATAGCCGACGACAGCCAGGAGCAGGCCGCGCGCGGCGCCGAAGACGAAGCCGAGGGTGCGATCGAGCGCGCCGATGCGCGAATCGAGCACGAAGTCCGAAATCCGTGCCGTGATCAGCGAAACGACGATCAGCGTGCCGAGGAACAGTGCCGCGATCACCGCGACCAGCGCGACTGTCTTGTTCGGGATGTGCTGCTGCACCAGCGGCAGCAGCTGCGGATGGAAGATCCAGGCGACGACGGCCGCCGCCGCCCAGGAGGCGATCGCCAGCACTTCGCGTGTCAGCCCGCGCACGGCCGCCAGCAAAGCCGAGATCAGCACCACGCCGATGACGACGAGATCGAGAATGGTCACAGGCATGTCAGGGCCGCTTCGCTGCAAAATCGGGGCCGGCACGCGTCAAATGGGTGGGCCGGGCGGATTTTGCTATACCCGCTCGCGTGCCGCGCGTCACCCATGCAGTCGGCTCATTTTGCACTGCGGCGAGGCGCTGTCGCCGCGATTTCGGCAACGAGTTCGCCGACGTGGCTAAAGCGCCGCAATCTCAGGCCGTTGCCGTCGCCGATATCGGCCCCTGCCGAAGGGAGAGCGGCGCTCTCGAAACCGAGCTTTGCCGCCTCGCGCAGCCGTGCCGCAGCGACCGAGACCGGCCTGATCGCCCCCGACAGGGCGATCTCACCGAAATAGACTGCGCCCGAGGGCAGGATCGCTCCGGTCAGTGAAGAAACAAGCGCCGCGGCAACGGCAAGGTCCGCCGCCGGCTCGCCGACGCGCAGGCCTCCGGCGACGTTGAGATAGACGTCGTGCTGGCCGAGCTTCAGCCCGCCATGCGTCTCCAGCACCGCCAGAACCATGGCGAGGCGGCTGTTCTCCCAGCCGACCACGGCCCGGCGCGGCGTGCCGAGCGCGCTCGGCGCCACCAGCGCCTGGATCTCGACCAGCACCGGCCGCGTGCCCTCGATGCTCGCGAGCACGGCCGCGCCCGGCGCGTCCTGGTCGCGCCCGGCGAGGAAGAGAGCCGAGGGGTTGCCGACTTCGGAGAGGCCGGCGCCGGTCATCTCGAAGACGCCGATCTCGTCGGTCGCGCCGAAACGGTTCTTCTGGCCGCGCAGGATGCGGAAGGAATGCGTGCCTTCGCCCTCGAAGGACAGCACAGCGTCGACCATGTGCTCGACCACGCGCGGCCCGGCGATCTGCCCGTCCTTGGTGACGTGGCCGACCAGGATCAGGCAGGCGCCGGAGGTCTTGGCGTAGCGGATCAGCGCCTGGGCCGAGCCGCGTACCTGCGTCACCGTGCCGGGCGCACTTTCGACCTCGGACGACCACATCGTCTGGATCGAGTCGATCACCACCAGGGCAGGGCGCTCGCCCTGGCCAAGTGTCGCGATGATGTCCTCGATATTGGTCTCGGCGGCGAGGTCGACCGGCGCCTCGGCAAGGCCCATGCGCTGGGCTCTGAGGCGGACCTGGCTGGTCGATTCCTCGCCCGAGACATAGACGACGCGCCGGCCGGTCATCGCCATGGCGGCGCAGGCCTGCATCAGCAGGGTCGACTTGCCGATGCCGGGATCGCCGCCGATCAGGAGGACCGAGCCCGGCACGAAGCCGCCGCCTGTGACGCGGTCGAGCTCGCCGATCCCCGAGACGATGCGCGGTGCATCCTGCGTCTCGCCCTTCAGGCTCTCGAGCGCGAAGACGCGGCCGCGGGCTCGTGCGCCGGAAGACGGCCTGCCGCCGCCGGGAATCGGCGCAGCCTGCGCCTCCTCGGAAAGCGAGGACCAGGTGCCGCAGGCGTCGCACTTGCCCTGCCAGCGGTGATAGACCGCGCCGCAGGCCTGGCAGATATAGGACGGACCGCGCTTGGCCATTACAGCCCGATATAGCGCCGCGCATGGCGGCGACCGAGGCTGGTCAGGATCTCGTAGCCGATCGTCTTGGCGCCAGCACCGACTGCTTCGAGATCGAGCTCGCCGCCGATCAGCGTCACCGGTGCGCCGCGTTTGGCCGCCTCGGCCGGAGCGTCGGAGACATCGACGATGATCAGGTCCATCGAGACCGTGCCGACGAAGGGGCAGCGCACCCCGCCGACCAGCGCCGAGCCGCCCTGCGAGCGATCGGTCCAGCTGGCATTGCGCGGATAGCCGTCGGCATAGCCCAGGCAGATGGTGGCGAGCTTGCGCCGGCCCTTCGCCGTCCAGGTGCCGTTATAGCCGACCTGTGTGCCGGCCTCGACCTCGCGCAGCTGGAGGATCTGCGCCTCGAGCCCGACCACGGGCCGCATCGGGTTCGGCTGTCCGGGCGTGGGGTTGCCGCCATAGAGCGCATAGCCCGGCCGGGTGAGCTGGTAGGACGGGCAGCCCGGCAGAAAATGGCCGGATGAGTTCAGCAGCGAAGCCGGCACGCCGGGGAAGGCGGCGGCGATCTCGGCGAAGGCCGAGACCTGCCGGGCATTGGCCGGATCGTCGAGCACCTCGGAGGCCGCGAAATGGCTCATCACCAGCCCGATGCCGGCCGCGGCGATCACGCCGCTCTTCTCGCGCGCCAGGTCGAGCCCTTCGCCGGGCCAGAGCCCGAGCCGGTTCATCGCCGTGTCGACATGCAGCGCCGCCGGCCGGGCCCTGGCGCCGCTCTGCCGGAAGCCGGCCCATTCGAGCAGTTCCTCATGCGAGCCCAGCACTGGCGAGAGATTGTGCTCGGCGTAGGTTCCGCCGGTGTCCGGTGCGAGGCCGTTGAGCACATAGATCGTCGCCTCGGGGGCAACAGCACGTGCCCGCACCGCTTCCGAGAGATGCGCGACGAAGAAGCTCTTGCAGCCGGCCTTGGCCAGCGCGGTGACGGCCGGCTCGATGCCGATGCCATAGGCATTGGCCTTGACCACGGCGGCGGCCTCAGTGCCGGCGCGCTGCCTGAGCATGCGCCAATTGGCGACGAGCGCGCCGAGATCGATCGTCAGGATGGCGCCGTGTCCGGCATTTTCGGGCGTGTCGAAGGCGTTCATTCGAGGCGTTCCGGTAGATGGCTCTGGTCGGCCCTGTCGGAGAAGCGCGTGACGTCGGCGTCGAACTGCAGGGCGACGGTTCCGGTCGGGCCATGGCGCTGCTTGCCGATGATGAGCTCGGCCAGCCCGTGGGCCGCCTCCATCTCCATCACCCATTTGTTGTGCTCGTCGGTGCCCGGTCGGGGCTCCTTGGCCTTGAGATAGTACTCTTCGCGATAGACGAACATCACCACGTCGGCGTCCTGCTCGATCGAGCCGGATTCGCGCAGGTCCGAGAGCTGCGGGCGTTTGTCGTCGCGGTTCTCGACCTGGCGCGAGAGCTGCGAGAGCGCGATGATCGGGACGTTGAGCTCCTTGGCCAGCGCCTTCAGGCTGGTGGTGATCTCGGTCAGCTCCTGCACGCGGTTCTGGCTGTTCTTCGAAGAGCCGGAGAGCAGCTGCAGGTAGTCGATGAACAGGACGTCGAGCCCCTTCTGGCGTTGCAGGCGGCGGGCGCGGGCGACGAGCTGGGCGATCGAGATGCCGCCGGTCTGGTCGATATAGAGCGGCAGCTTCTCGATCTGCGCGGCGACGTCGGTCAGCCGGGCGAAGTCGCCCTCGGTGATGCGGCCCTGCCTGATCTTGTAGGAGGAGATGCTGGACTGCTCGGCGACGATACGGGTGGCGAGCTGGTCGGCCGACATTTCGAGCGAGAAGAAGCCGACGATGGCGCCGTCGACCGATTTGATCGTGCCGTCCTCCTGGCGCTCGCCGCGCCAGGCCTTGGCCATGTTGAAGGCGATATTGGTCGCGAGCGAGGTCTTGCCCATGGCCGGGCGGCCGGCGAGCACGATCAGGTCGGAGCGCTGCAGGCCGCCCATCCGCGCGTCGAGATCGCGCAGCCCCGACGAGATGCCGGAGAGGCCGCCAGCGCGCTGAAAGGCGCTCGCCGCCATGTCGATGGCGAGCCGCAGCGCCCCGTCGAATTTCTGGAAGCCGCCCTCGTAGCGGCCCTTCTCGGCGAGCGCGTAGAGCTTGCGCTCGGCGTCCTCGATCTGCTCGCGCGGCGCCATCTCTACCGGCGCATCATAGGCGACGTTGACGAGTTCCTCACCGACGCCGATCAGTTGGCGGCGGATGGCGAGGTCGTAGATGGTCCGCCCGTAATCGGCAGCGTTGATGACGGTGGTCGCCTCGGCCGCGAGCCGGGCGAGGTATTGCGGCGCGGTGATGCCGCCGAGATCGATCTCACCGATGAAGGTCTTGAGCGTGATCGGCGTCGCGATCTTGCCCGCCCGGATCATGCTGGCCATCATCTCGAAGATGCGCCGGTGCAGCTCCTCGAAGAAGTGCTCGGGCTGCAGGAAGTCCGAGACCCGGTAGAAGGCGTCGTTATTGACCAGGATGGCGCCCAGCAGCGCCTGCTCAGCCTCGATGTTGTGCGGCTGGACGCGGAAGTTCGCCTCGTGGTTGGTCTCGAGGCGGGCGACGAGGGCGGTGGCGCTGGACATGGCTCTGGATAGGTCAATGCCGATGAGTCATGAACCTGAACAAAATGAGAACAATCTCAATAGCACCGAGTCTGCCCCACTGTCCACAGCGCATGAAAAAGGGCGCCGTGTTGCCACGGCGCCCATTGACTCGCGTAAGCCGCTGAAAGCGCTCAGCGGTCGTCGTCACCGGCCTCGGCCAGCGCCGCACCGACCTCGAGGCCGAGATCGTCGAGGTCGAACTCCTCGCGGGCGGTGACGTTCTCGCCGGCGGCCTGGCGCTGGGCTTCTTCGGCCGAGCGGGCGACGTTGACGGTCACTGTGACCGAGACTTCCGGGTGCAGCACGACCGGGACGGTGTGCAGGCCGAGCGTCTTGATCGGGGTGTTGAGCGTGACCTGGTTGCGGTCGACCGAGAAGCCCTCGGCGCTCAGCGCCTCGGCGATGTCACGGGTCGAGACCGAGCCGTAGAGCACGCCGGACTCGCCCGACTGGCGCAGGATCACGACCGACTGGCCGTTCAGGCTCTCGGCGACCGAATCGGCCTCGCGCTTCAGCTCGAGGTTGCGGGTCTCGAGCTGGGCACGCTGGGTCTCGAAGCGCTTCTTGTTCTCTTCGGTGGCGCGCAGGGCCTTGCCGCGGGCGAGCAGGAAATTGCGGGCATAACCGTCGCGCACGCGGACGGTCTCGCCCATCTGGCCGAGCTTGGCGACGCGTTCGAGCAGGATCACTTCCATGGGTCTTCTCCTTTGAGTTCGGAATAGGCGTTTAGGTTCAGGCAGCAGGCGACGACGGCGGCTTGCGCCGGCGAAGGTCGATCAGCGCGTCGGCGATGCCGAGCAGCGCGAGGAACGGGAAGACGGTGATCAGCATGATCACCAGCGCGAGATAGATCGCGAACAGGGTCGGCGGCCGCCAGGGCTTGCCGCGGCTGAGATCGTGGATGGCGGCGAGGCCGGCGAGGCCGAAGGCGGCGATCAGCGCGCCGGCCAGGGCCGCCCCGGCCAGACCGACGAAACCGCCGACGAAGCTGAGCAGGATGCCGGCGACGAGCCCGGTCACGGCCTGCGCCGGCAGGCGGGTCGCCGGGATGAAGGGCCAGGGCCGCGGCAGCCGGCCGGAGACCTGTACCGCCTTCGCCGCCAGCCAGAGATTGGCGACGATCATCGGCACGAAGGAGGCGCCGGCGGCGGCGGGCACCAACGCTGCGAGGCGGGCGGCGATCTCGCCGGCATCGACGCCGGCCGGCAGCCGCACCACCGGGCCAATGCCCTGGCCGCCTGTGAACAGGATCTGCAAACCATGCGTCATCACGCGATGGTAGGTCTCGAAGTCGGTGGAGATCGCGAGCGCGCCGCCGACTGTCACCAGCGTCGCCACGGCCGCGATCCAGACCAGCAGGCGCCCGAGGGGATACCATTCACCATTGCCCTGGCCGTCGTCGCGCGCCAGCAGGGCGAGATAGGCGATCCACCAGGCCGGCAGGGCGGCGCCGATCGCGAAGGCGAGCCCCAGCGAGAGCTTGAGCACGACGGTGACGGCGAGCGTGCCGGCGGCGACCGCAACCAGCCCGGCGCGGTGGTTCCAGCCGAGGGCGGCGATGAAGACCGGGAGCGGGGCGACATAGGACAACAGCAGCGCCAGCGGCGATCCGGTGATCACCACTGTGAACAGAAGGGCTGAGACCAGCCCGGCGCCGATGCCGACGATGGGGAGCATATCCGTCCTGCTGTCCCGCTGCTCGAAAAGGGCAGGGTGAGAGGCTGACCGCCTCAACATACCAGACGGGTTTTCACCGCCTGGCGACCAAGTTGCGTCAAATCAAAGACCCGGCGGCGCAGAGCGCCGCCGGGGAAATCCTCACCCGCTCAGCGGATGACGTAGGGCAGCAGGCCGAGGAAGCGGGCGCGCTTGATCGCCTGGGCGAGCTCACGCTGCTTCTTGGCCGAAACGGCCGTGATGCGCGACGGCACGATCTTGCCGCGCTCGGAGATGTAGCGCGAGAGCAGGCGCACATCCTTGTAATCGATCTTCGGCGCGCCCTCGCCCGAGAACGGGCAGGACTTGCGGCGGCGGAAGAAGGGGCGGCGGGCGCCGGCGGATGCAGTCGACATGCTCAGGCCTCCCCAGCGGTCTCGGTGGTCGCCTCGTCTTCACGACGCGGACGCTCGCGGCGCGGGCCGCGGTCGAAACGGTCGCCGCCGCCCGGACCACGGTCGAAGCGGTCGCTACGCTCGTCACGGTCGCGCTTCTGCAGCATGACCGACTGACCTTCCTCGAGCTCCTCGACGCGGATGGTCATGAAGCGCAGCACGTCTTCGTTGATGCGCATCTGGCGCTCCATCTCGGCGACGGCCGCCGCGGGAGCGTTGATGTTCAGCAGCGAGTAGTGCGCCTTGCGGTTCTTCTTGATGCGATAGCCCAGCGACTTCACGCCCCAGTACTCGACCTTGGGGACGGAACCGCCATTCGCCTCGACGATGCCCTTGAACTGCTCGACAAGGGCCTCGACCTGCTGCGCGCTGACATCTTGCCGCGCGAGCAGAACGTGCTCGTACAATGCCATGATTGGCCTTTCTTCGTTCACCGGTTTCGCTCGGCGCGGAGCCCTCCGAGCCCTGGATAAAGGCCCGACAGGATTTCTTCGAAGGCGGAGACACAGGACGGCGGCTCTCCAAGGAAAAGCCTACGAAGCGCCCTTGCGGGAATCACTTCGCCATCCGTTCAGCCCCCGGCCGAACAAACCGAGCGGTTCGTTACAGCGAGGCATGCCATCATGCAAGCGGAAAACATCGGAAAATGCCGGTGTCGCTCGACTTTCGTCGCGTAAACGCCTTGACTTGCTTGGCTGCACGGTGCGACTGCGCCCCGACTTGTTAACCAAGCATCGTTTTCAGGACCATTGCGACATGGCGACGGCTTTCATCTTTCCAGGGCAGGGCTCGCAGGCGGTCGGCATGGGCAAGGCGCTCGCCGAAGCCTTCCCCGTGGCGCGCGCCGTCTTCGACGAGGTCGATGCCGCACTCTCGCAGAAGCTCTCCACCCTGATGTGGGAAGGCCCGGGCGAGGAATTGACCCTGACCGCCAATGCCCAGCCGGCTCTGATGGCGGTGAGCCTTGCCGCGATCCGCGTGCTCGAGGCCGAAGCCGGGCTCTCGCTCAAGACCGACGCTGCCTTCGTCGCCGGTCATTCGCTCGGCGAATATTCGGCGCTGGCCGCGGCCGGCACTTTCTCGATCAGCGATGCGGCCCGGCTGCTGCGCATCCGCGGCGATGCCATGCAGAAGGCGGTGCCGGCCGGCGAGGGCGCCATGGCGGCGCTGCTCGGCGTCGAGCTCGACCAGGCCCGCGCCATCGCGGCCGATGCTGCTGAAGGACAGGTCTGCGAGGCCGCCAACGACAATGGCGGCGGCCAGGTGGTGCTCTCCGGCGCCAAGCCGGCGGTCGAGCGGGCGATCGTGCTCGCCGGCGAGCGCGGCGTGCGCCGTGCCATGCTGCTGCCGGTCTCCGCACCCTTCCATTGCGCCCTGATGCAGCCAGCGGCGGAGGCCATGCAGGCGGCACTCGCCGAGGTCGCGATGCAGGCGCCGGTCGTGCCCGTCATGGCCAATGTCGGCGCCGCCCCGCTCAGCGATCCCGCGGCGATCCGGGCTTCGCTGGTGGCGCAGGTCACCGGCACCGTGCGCTGGCGCGAATGCGTCGAGGCGATGGCCGCGGCAGGCGTGTCCCAGTTCTATGAGGTCGGCTCGGGCAAGGTGCTCGCCGGTCTGGTCAAGCGCATTGCGGCGGGAACGGCCGCGGCGTCGATCGGTTCTCCCGACGACATCGCGGCTTACAAGGCCCAGAAGGGCTGAACCGGCGTCAGAGCCGGGGACAAGGGAGGCAGTATGCTCGATCTGACGGGTAAGAAGGCGCTGGTCACCGGCGCAACCGGTGGCCTCGGCGGCGCCATTGCGCGCCGGCTCCATGCCCAGGGCGCGACCGTTGCCTTGTCCGGCACACGCGTCGAGGCGCTGGAGACGCTGGCGAAGGAGCTCGGCGAGCGGGCCGAGATCACGCCCTGCGATCTGTCGAACCGCGATTCGGTCGAGGCGCTGGTGCCGGCGGCCGAGGCCAAGCTCGGCGGGCTCGACATCCTCGTCAACAATGCCGGCGTCACCCGCGACAACCTCTTCATGCGCCTCAAGGACGAGGACTGGGACCTGGTTCTCGCCGTCAACCTGACCGCTGCCTTCCGGCTCTCGCGCGCGGCGGTGAAGAGCATGATGCGCCGGCGCTATGGCCGCATCGTCTCGATCGGCTCCGTCGTCGGCACGAGCGGCAATCCGGGGCAGGGCAACTACGCCGCCTCCAAGGCCGGGCTGATCGGCATGTCGAAGTCGCTGGCCGCGGAAGTGGCGAGCCGCAACATCACCGTCAACGTCGTCGCGCCCGGCTTCATCGAGTCGCCGATGACCGACGTGCTGAACGAGAAGCAGCGCGAGGGCATTCTCGCCGACGTGCCGATGGGCCGGCTCGGGCAGGGAGCGGATATCGCCGCGGCCGTGGCCTATCTCGCCAGCGAGGAAGCCGGCTACGTCACCGGCCAGACCCTGCACGTCAACGGCGGAATGGCAATGATCTGAACCGGTTAGGCAGGCTCTTTTACACACCTAAAGGTTTGAGCTGCGCACTCGCCAGCCCATTACGAGTGTGTTAATGACCCTGCCGGCCAAGCGCCGATCGGTGTTCAGGGGACTTGACGCCGGCCCGGTTGTTGCGTTTGTGCAGCCATGAACTCCCGGCGTGGTCCGCCGTCAGGCGATGGATCCGGGCCGGGAAATCAGTTTTCACCCACGCGTCGCTGTCAGCGGTGTGTTTTCGAGGTTTGAGGGAAAGACCCATGAGCGATGTCGCCGAGCGCGTGAAGAAGATCGTGATCGAGCACCTCGGCGTTGAGCCGGAGAAGGTTGTCGAGGGCGCCAATTTCATCGAGGACCTCGGCGCGGACAGCCTCGACACCGTCGAGCTGGTCATGGCTTTCGAGGAAGAGTTCGGCGTCGAGATTCCGGACGACGCGGCCGAGACGATCGTGACCGTCGGCGACGCGGTCAAGTTCCTGTCGAAGTCGGCCTGACAAGGCCTTGGCCCCGGCGCGCGCTCATGCGCGCCGGAGCTGAACTGAGGAAGACCGATGCGGCGTGTCGTCGTCACCGGACTGGGCATGGTGACCCCGCTCGCCTGTGGGGTTGAGCCGAGCTGGTCGCGTATTCTGGCTGGTGAAAGCGGCGCCGGCCCGATCACTACTTTCGACGTCTCCGATCTGCCGGCCCAGATCGCCTGCAGCATTCCGCGCGGCGACGGCTCGAACGGCACCTTCAATCCCGATGACTGGATGGAGCCGAAGGAGCAGCGCAAGGTCGACGATTTCATCATCTTCGCGATGGCTGCGGCGACGCAGGCACTACGCGATTCCGGCTGGAAGCCCGAGAGCTACGAGGACCAGATCGCGACCGGCGTCGCCATTGGCTCCGGCATCGGCGGGCTCGGCGGCATCTACGACGCCTCGCTGCTGCTGAAGGAGCGCGGCCCGCGCCGGCTCTCGCCCTTCTTCATTCCCGGCCGTCTCAGCAATCTCGCCGCCGGCTATGTCTCGATCGAGCATGGCTTGAAGGGCCCGAACCACGCCGTCGTCACCGCCTGCTCGACCGGCGCCCACGCTATTGGCGATGCGGCCCGCATGGTCGCGCTCGGCGATGCCGAGGTCATGCTGGCGGGCGGCGCCGAATCGGCGGTCAACCGCATCGGCATCGCCGGCTTCTGCGCCTGCCGGGCGCTGTCGACAGGTTTCAACGAGACGCCCGAGAAGGCCTCGCGCCCCTATGACAAGGATCGCGACGGCTTCGTCATGGGCGAGGGCGCCGGCGTCGTCGTGCTTGAGGAACTCGGGCACGCCAGGGCGCGCGGCGCGCGCATCTATGCCGAAATCGTCGGCTACGGCATGTCGGGCGACGCCTATCATATCACCTCGCCCTCCGAGGATGGCGATGGCGCCTATCGCTGCATGCAGGCGGCGCTGAAGCGCGCGGGCCTGCGCGCCTCGGATGTCGATTACATCAACGCACATGGCACCTCGACGCAGGTCGGCGACGAGATCGAATTGCGCGCCGTCGAGCGCCTGCTCGCCAATGCGCCGAACCGGCCGGCCATGTCCTCGACCAAGTCGGCGACCGGCCATCTGCTCGGTGCCGCCGGCGCGATCGAGGCGATCTTCTCGGTGCTGGCGATCCGCGACCAGATCGTGCCGCCGACGATCAATCTCGACAATCCGTCCGTCGAGACCGAGCTCGATCTCGTGCCGCACAAGGCCAAGAAGCGGAAGGTCGACATCGCCCTGTCGAATTCGTTCGGTTTCGGCGGTACCAACGCCTCGCTGGTGATGCGCCGCTTCGCCGACTGAGGACAAGCGCGCTTTCGCCACAATTTTCGCTAGCCTGTCGCCGCCGTCGTGCCAGTATGCGGCCGGCATAGCCAATAGGTCGGATCGACGCCGGCATAGCCGGTCGCGATGTCAGGGAATCGGGCGAAAGCATCATGAGTCAGCCGCCTCGCGTCGCGCCGAGGAGCCCCAACGAGGCGCTGAAGCCTGTCGCGCCGCCGGCTCCGCCGCCGAAGGCGCGCAAGCGCCGGCGTTCGCCCTTCATCGCGCTGCTCAGCGGGCTGTTCACCACTGTCTTGGTGTTGGCCGGCGCCGTGGGCGGCGGCGTCGCCTATCTCGACAGCCGCAGCAAGGCTCCGGGGCCGCTCGCGAGTGACCGCGTGCTGATCATCCCGAAGGAGCACGGGGTGACCGAGATCGCCGACCTGCTGCAGCGCGAGGGGCTGATCGAGCATCCCTGGGCCTTCAAGGTCGCGGCCTACACCTCGGGCAAGGCCGCGAGCCTGAAGGCCGGCGAATACCTGTTCAAGGCACGCGCCAGCCAGAAGGACATCCTCGACGTCATCGCAGAGGGCAAGGCGGTCGAGCATTCGATCACCATCCCGGAGGGGCTGACCAGCGAGCAGATCATGGCCCGCCTGCAGCAGAACGACATGCTCGCCGGCGACGTCATCCAAGTACCGCGCGAGGGCCAGATCCTGCCCGACACCTACAAGTTCCAGCGCGGCTCGACCCGCCAGGCCATCGTCGACCGGATGACGCGCGACCAGCGTCGTATCCTGGGCGAGGTCTGGGCCAAGCGGCCGGCCGACCTGCCGATCAAGACGCCGGCGGAACTGGTGATCCTCGCCTCGATCGTCGAGAAGGAGACGGGCCGCGCCGACGAGCGGCCACGCGTCGCCGGCGTCTTCATCAACCGGCTGAACCGCAAGATGAAGCTGCAATCCGACCCGACGATCGTCTACGGCCTCGTCGGCGGCAAGGGCACGCTCGGTCGCGGCATCACGCGCCCCGAGATCACTCAAGCGACGCCTTACAACACCTATGTCATCGACGGCCTGCCGCCGGGACCGATCGCCAATCCGGGCCGTGCGGCGCTGGAGGCCGTGGTCAACCATTCACGGACCAAGGATCTCTACTTCGTCGCCGACGGCAGCGGCGGCCACGCCTTCGCCGAGACCCTCGAGCAGCACAACCGGAATGTCACGCGCTGGCGGCAGGTCGAATCGGCCCGCCGTGAGGCCGGCAAGCCGCCGGTCGACGGCGTCGACCGGGCTGAGCCGCCGCCGGGGCCGGATCAGCGCACCGAGGCGCCAGCAGCCGGCCGGTCGGACAATCAGGCGGCGACGGCACCCGACCAGGCCGAGCCCGAGACCTTCCCGGTTCCCGGCAATCGCCGCGCGGCGGCCGGCCAGCCGGTGCAGGCCGGTGCGGCGAGCGGACCCGCCGGCACGAGGGCGCGCGCCTTCGACGCCTCGGAGGGCACGGCGCGCGATCCGCTGCTGAACAAGACCTTCGATCTCAACAGCCCCAAGCAGGTCCCGCCGCTGAAGCCCTGAGACCCAGAGGCCGTCGGCGACCATGGACAGCCTCTAGCTTTCCACATCTCGCGCTTGTGGACTGCGGCAGGCCTGAATAGGGTCCGCGCGCAACGCGAGAGGAAAGACGGCGGCTGATGGCGATCGAAAGCATGACGGGGTTCGCGCGCGCGGCCGGCACGACCGGGGCGCACGCTTTCGCCTGGGAGGTTCGCAGCGTCAACGGTCGCGGCCTCGATGTCCGCGTCCGCGTTCCCACGGGCTTCGACAGTTTCTCCGAGGCGGCGCGCAAACAGTTCTCGGCCGCCTTCACCCGCGGCACCCTGCATGTCAGCCTCGCCATCACCAGCGAAGCCTCGGCCCCGCGCCCCCGCATCAACCAGGAAGCGCTGGCCGCCCTGATCGAGGCTGCGAGCCAGGTAAAGCTGCCGGCCGGGATCGCTCCGGCGACCCTCGACGGCCTGCTGGCGATCCGCGGCGTTGTCGAGGTCTCCGAGGAGAGCGGGGACGTGTTGTCTGAGCTCGAAAAGCCGGTGCTGGCTGCGCTCACCGAGACGATTGCAGCGCTGAAGCAGGCGCGGCTCGCCGAGGGGCGGGCGCTCGAGGCGATCATCAATGGCCATCTCGACACCATCGCCCGCCTGACGCTCGAGGCCGAAGCCCATCCCGGCCGCAGCGTCGAGGCCATCCGCGCCCGCCTTGCCGGGCAGATCGCGGCGTTGCTGGAAACGAGCACTGCGCTCGAACCGCAGCGCCTGCACCAGGAAGCCGCGCTGCTGGCGGTGAAGGCCGATATCCGCGAGGAGATCGACCGGCTGCACGCCCATGTCGCGGCGCTGCGCGAACTGCTCGCCCAGGGCGGGCCGATCGGCCGCAAGCTCGATTTCCTGGCGCAGGAATTCGGCCGCGAGGCCTCGACGCTCTGCGCCAAGGCCGGCGATCCCGGCCTGTCGCGGATCGGGCTGGAGCTGCGCACGGTCGTCGACCAGCTGCGCGAGCAGGTTCAGAACGTGGAGTGACGGCGATGGCCGATCTTATTCGTCCCGCTCGCCGCGGCCTCATGCTGGTCCTGTCGTCACCGTCCGGCGCCGGCAAGTCGACGCTGACGCGGACGCTGTCGCAGAAGGAAACCAATCTCGATCTCTCGATCTCGGTGACGACGCGCGGGCGGCGCCCTTCCGAGATCGACGGCGTCCATTATCGTTTCATCGACCGCGAGGCCTTCGACCTGCTGCGCGACCGCGACGACCTGCTGGAATCGGCCGAGGTCCACGGCAATGGCTACGGCACGCCGCGCCGGCCGGTCGAGGAGGCGCTGAAGGCCGGTCGCGACGTCCTGTTCGACATCGACTACCAGGGCACGCAGCAGATCCTGGAGAAGGCGCGCGAGGATGTCGTCGCGATCTTCATCCTGCCGCCTTCGATGGCCGAGCTGCGCTCACGCCTGGTCCGGCGCGCCGAGGATGCGCCCGAGGTGATCGCGCGCCGGCTCGCCAATGCCCGCGACGAGATCGCGCGCTGGAATGTTTATGATTACGTCATCATCAATGACGATCTCGGCGCGGCCTATGAATCGGTCCGCTCCATCCTGGCGGCCGAGCGGCTGAAGCGCAGCCGCGCCACCGGCATGCCGGCCTTCGTGGAGACGCTGCTGGGCGAACAGGTCGGCTGAAGCCCGGGGCCGCTTTAGTTCGGCTGGATGCCGGCCTCGCGGACCACCTTGCCCCAGCGTGCCATATCGGCGGCGATGACCGCCGCAAGCTCAGCGGGCGTGCCGCCGATCGGGCGCGCGCCCTGGGCCTCCAGCGCCGCGACCATGTCGGACGCTTTCAGCGCATCGGCGATGGCCTGCTGCGTCTTCGCGACGATCGCGGCCGGAGTTCCGGCCGGCGCCATCAGCGCATACCACGATACCGCCTCCAGCCCGGCGATCCCCGTCGCCTCGGTCAGCGTCGGCACCTCAGGCAGCGCCTTGCTGCGCTCGGGGCTGGCGACGGCCAGCGCCCGCAACTGGCCGCTGTCGATCAGGGGCTTGGCCGTGGAGAGCTGAGCGACGATCATGGTGACGTCGCCGCGCAGCACGTCGGTCAGGGCCGGCGCGACGCCGCGATAGGGCACATGCGTCATCCCGAAGCCAGCCGAGCGCGCGAGCAGTTCGGCGGCGAGATGGGCGAGGCTGCCCGCGCCGGGCGAGGCATAGGTCAGCGACGCGGTCTTCGCCCGACCCAGCGCGACGAGTTCGGTCACGTTCCGGATCGGCGAGCTCGCCGCCACCACCAGCACGTTCTCCACATTGGCGAGCTGGGAAATCGGGGCGAAATCCTTGACCGGATCATAGGGCAGGTTGGGGAAGAGGGCCGGATTGACCGCCGCATTGCCGATCGGCATCAGCGCCAGCGTGTAGCCGTCGGCTTCCGCCTTGGCGACAGCTGCCATCGCGGTATTGCCCTGGGCTCCGACGCGGTTCTCGACGATGATGGGCTGTCCCCAGCGCTGCTGCAGCTTCTCGGCGAAGATGCGCGCAAGCGCGTCGGGGGCGCCGCCTGCCGCAAAGCCGACGATGATGCGGATCGGCTTGGCCGGATAATCGGATTGGGCGAAGGTTCCGCTGCCGGCCGCGCCGGACAGGACGAACGCTGCGATGATCTGCCGGCGATCGAGACGCATGCTGAAGCCTTTCGAGCTGAAGGCCGGCCGCGTAGCACGGTATGTGCCACTACAAATGTGCGGCAAGCGCGTTGGCGAGGGCGACGAAGCCGCTGACCGAGACCTCCTCTGCCCGCATGGTCGGCGAAAGCCCGGCCGCTTCGATCATTGCCGCCGGCTCGGCGAGCACGGCTTTCAAGCTCTGGCGCAGCATCTTCCGGCGCTGGCCGAAGGCGGCGAGCGTGACTCGTTCGAGCAGCCGTCTGTCGCAAGGCTCCGGCTGCTGCCGCGGCACGAGCTGGACGATCGAGGAGGTGATCTTCGGCTGCGGCACGAAGGCGGTCTTCGGCACGTCGAACAGGATCTTCGTCTCGCAACGCCAATTGGCCAGCACGGCGAGCCTGCCATAGGCGGCGCGCTGCTCCGGGGTCGCGACGATGCGCTCGGCGACCTCGCGCTGGAACATCAGCGTCAGCGAGGCCCACCAGGACGGCCAGGGCTCGGCGCTGAGCCAGCCGACCAGCAGCGGCGTGCCGATATTATAGGGGAGGTTGGCGACGATCCGGGCCGGGCCGCCGCCGAGCAGGCTGGAGAGATCGACCGCGAGCGCGTCGCCGTCGACCACCTCGAGCTGCCCCGGGTAATGCGCGCCGATCTCGGCCAGCGCCGGCATGCAGCGCCGGTCGCGCTCGATGGCGATGACACGGCCGGCGCCGTTCGCCAGCAGGGCGCGCGTGAGCCCGCCCGGGCCGGGACCGATCTCGACCACGGTCTGGCCTTCGAGCGGGCCGGCTGCGCGGGCGATCCGGCCAGTCAGGTTGAGGTCGAACAGGAAGTTCTGGCCGAGCGCCTTCTGCGCCATCAATCCGTGGCGCTCGACCACCTCGCGCAGCGGCGGCAGCCCGTCCTGGGCGGTGGCGTTCACGCCTTCTCTCCGCGCTCGGCCGCAGCCATGCGGGCCGCCAGGCGCAAGGCCGCGCACAGGCTGTCCGGCCGGGCGATGCCCTTGCCGGCGATGTCGAAGGCGGTGCCGTGGTCAGGCGAGGTCCGGATGAAGGGCAGGCCGAGCGTGACGTTGACGCCCTCGTCGAAGGCGATCGTCTTGATCGGGATCAGCGCCTGATCGTGGTACATGCCGAGCGCTACGTCATAGCCGGCCCGCGCCCGCGCGTGGAACAGTGTGTCGGCCGGATAGGGGCCGCTCGCCTCGATGCCGAGCGCTCGCAGTTGCTCGATTGCCGGCGCGACCACCGCCGCATCCTGCTTGCCGAGCGCTCCGCCTTCGCCGGCATGCGGGTTGAGGCCGCACAGCGCCAGTCTGGGGCGCACGACGCCGAAGCGGCGTTGAAGGTCGGCAGCTGCGATCCGGCCGGTCTCGACGATCAGCTCCGTCGTCAGCTGCTCTGGGACCGCTTCCAGCGGGATATGGATGGTCACCGGGATGACGGCGAGCTCCTCCGACCAGATCATCATCACCGGCCGCGGGGTCGTGTTCCGACCGCGGCCTGCGAGCTCGGCCAGGAATTCGGTGTGGCCGGGGTGCTGGAAGCCGGCAGCGTAGAGCACGCTCTTGGCGATGGGGTTGGTGACGAGCGCAGCCGCCTGCCCGGCCTCGACAGCTTCAACCCCGCGCTCGATTGCCTCGATCACGCCGGCAGCGTTCGCCGGATCGGGCAGCCCGGCTTGCGCCTGCGCGCGATTGTCGAGCTCGATCACGGGCAGCGCAGTGCCGAAACAGGTTTCGGCCTCATCCCAGCCGACGCTCCGCAACGGAACCGACAATCCGAGCCCTTCCGCCCGTGCGGAGAGGGTCGCGCTGTCGCCGAGATAGGCGAAGGGCGGGATGGCTCGTTCCTCGCGTTGCCGCCAGGCGGCGAGCGCGAGTTCCGGGCCGATCCCGGCCGGATCGCCTTGCGTCAGGGCGAGCAGCCGGCGAGGCAAGCTGCTCAGCGGCTGCTGGAGGAAACGCCGTCGCCGGCGCTGCTCGTACCGAGGTTCTGCGAATAGCTGATCTGGCCGAGCGTGCGCAGTTCCAGGCGGAACATGACTGTCCGGGTGTCCTTGGTCGAGCCCGCCTGCCGGTCGGCATAGGACTGCGAATAGGACACGTCGAAGATCGTGCACTCGTCCTGATAGCGCAGGCCGAGGGACGCTGCCGCCGTCTGGAACGGTCCCGTGTTCGGGTAGACCGGGTTCGGGTAGACGGTGGGGTAGGCCTGGTAGAGCGACAAGGCATCGCGGTAGCGCTCGCGATCGTATTTGTACTTGTCGAGGTCGAACAGCAGGCTGCCGCGCACGCTCCAGTACTGGGCGAACGTGATGGACTGGCTGATGCTCAGGCCTTCGCGGCGACGCGGGATGCCGAGGTCCGGCTGCGGCTCGTAGCGGCTGTAGCCGACCGTGGTCGACAGGAACTTGTAGTTGAAGCTCGCCGAGGCGTCGGCGCGCTGCGTCTCGAAGGTCGACTCGTCGAAGCGGGCGCCGGCCTGGAGCAGCAGGCCCGCGAACGGCTTGAGCTGCGCCTTGACGACATAGTCGGAGCGGCGGGTGTCCAGTCCCGAATTGAGTCCGGTGTTGGTCAGGTCGCCGCTGGCGTAGGAGTTGCGGCCGCCGAGATGGTAGGACTGGCCGACCAGGAGGTTGGCATAGGCCTCCTTGCCGAACGTGCCGCTATAGCGCAGGCCGACATTGGCGCGGCTGCCGCCCTCGACCCGGTCATAGCCGGAGAACTTGTTCCATTCGAACAGGTTGGTGTCGTCGAAGACCAGGCTCTGCGCATCCTCGTTGGCGACGCGCAGGCTGTTCGTCTCGTTCGGGCGGGCCACGATCTGCGCGACCGGCTCGAGGATATGCGTGCCCCAGGAGGTCGCGGCGATGAAGGGGAAGCGGTACATCAGGCCGATCGCCGGCATCGCCCGCCCGAACACCTCGTCCGAGGTGTCGGCGATCGTGCTGACATTGGCGTTGGTGTACTTGGTCGTGTTCGGGTTGATCGAGAACACGTCCGCCCTGACCGAGGCGTAGGGCGTCCAGACCTGGCCGATCGGATCGACGAAATTGCGCCGCCAATCGACTTCGGCCGTGGCGCGCGAGATCGAGCCGGCAAGGCCGGTCACCAGGCACTGGCCCTTCTGGTAGACCGCGCAGCCGTCGAACAGCGAATAGCTCGGCGTCGTGATCAGATAGGTCTTCTGGACCGGCAGTTCCTTGAAGGAAGCCGCCTCACGCGTGAGATTGGTGATGTTGACGGTGAACGACAGCTCGCCGCCGATCATCGACGGCTTGTGGATGCGCTTGTTGTAGTCGACGACAGGCCCGACGATCGG
>Ga0209025_1001171_pt1 | contig 37155 bp, 29 predicted proteins | sample AraplaMF_Col_mLB_FD_184256 | JGI IMG/M metagenome (GOLD analysis project Ga0209025, IMG submission 184256) | Arabidopsis root microbial communities from the University of North Carolina, USA - plate scrape MF_Col_mLB (SPAdes) (version 2) | ecosystem: Host-associated > Plants > Roots > Endosphere... | reverse complement strand
TGGATCGATTACAGATCAAACCGCGGGAATAACACATTGTTCTCCAGATGCACATGCTCGAACGTCATCCCTTCCAACTCTTCCAAGCGGGCATAAGTGATCCGGTAGGTCGTACATGCGTGCTCTGGCGGGGTGAAATCATTCGTGACGATACGGAGCTGCTTCAGCAGGTTCCCCGCACCATCATGCTCGCCTTCCAGTTCTGCCACGACTGCCCGTACATCTGCATGCGAGACAGCATTCGCATCTTCTTCTGCTCGAATGATGCTCGGGAAGGAAGTCTCCTCTTCCTTGGCGATATGCGCCTCAAGCTCTGCCCGCAGCTGACGGAATAGCTCTGCCATCTGAACAAGATGCGGTTGATCCCCGCCATGCACATGATAGACGCGCTCCACATTCGCAGCGATCTGTGGCAGTTGGACTCGCAAATATTGATGATGCTTCTTCACAATATATTCAATCAACGCCCGTGAGGACATGTACTGCCAATCCATCCCGATTCCTAGACTTGGTGCAGCCTGCTTCATCGTATTCAGCTGCTCAACAACGGCCGCCGCATCCAATCCACGTTCTTCCGCTGCTTCTTGGATCGGACGGTTGCCACCGCAGCAGAAATCAATCTTGAGCCGCTTGAACACATCACTCGCGGCTGGATATTGCAATACCGCATCACGAACGGTCATTTCTTGTGTAATCATAAGGAATTCGCCTCCAGTTCAATAGATCTTGGTTCATGCAAGATCATCATACGACGGAAGACAAAGGGCCATCGTGATCTCAGTCACTCTGGCCCCATTTTCATAAAATCATTTCATAATAATCATTCGCACTAATAACACGGAAACCGCAATCCTCATAAATGCCAAGTGCGCGCGCATTCTCTACTGCCACTTCGAGTTCGAACCGTGTCTTCCCTTGTTCGCGCTGTAACATGTTCATGAGCTCGACAAGAATACGTCGACCATTCCCTTTCCCTCGTTGGAGCGGATTCACACAGAATCCATAAATAAAGGCGCTGCCTTCCTCGAAGGTAAGACCCAGCTTGCCGATCGGCTGACCTTCAGCTTCTGCAATATACGTATACTCCAATGGACTTTCGAAGATACGTTCCACATAATCCCGCGAATCCGCTTCCTTCATATCGAATCCATCAACATTAAGCTGAACCAACAGCTCTTTATCCGCTTCTCGCGCGACTCGAAGTTGGACGTTGTTCTCACTCATGCCACGAACATGAAAGCCGCTAAGATCCGTATCCGTCGGCTCACAACGCATCCAGTGCTCAGATACCTTATACTTCGTGCCCCGCGCGACCAGGAATGCTTGCCCCGCAGTAGAACGATGATGATTAATGAAGAGAATATTGCCGAATCCCCGCTGTCTGCACTCCTCCACTGCCGCATCGACAAGCTGTGTGAACATTCCCCGTCTCCGGTAGAGTGGATGAACCATTCCGCTAATTTCTGCCTCCGAAGATTGGAAGCTATAAATGCCTAAGTACCCAACCAGATCGCCATTCTCATAAATGAGAAAATCATTCGTCTCTTTTGTGGGCCGCGTCTGTAAGGATATCCAGTTCAGTTTCAGCTTAATTCCATCCAGTGCATCACAAATATCCGCCAATATGCGGATGTCATGCAATTCTTGCTCGGTCAATCCTTGCCTTTTCCGTATTTCCATCAGGTAAACCCTCCCATCTATTCCCTATTTTACACCTATGGTCAACCCCTTCTGGATTAATCGATGCCATAGACCACAAATCTCCCCATTGAGAAAGAAGGCTTATTCTAGGCGATTTAAATCGCTTGTAGATAAGCCTTCTTCGTTATCCCTCTAAACACGCCCAACCGAATTCCCCGTCACGAGCGTCACATAAATCCGTTCATTCTCCACGGATTCGCCTTGCAGTAGCTTAATCAATTGTTCTGCTGCGAGCGCGCCCCATTTTTTCTTCGAATAGTTAATGGTTGCAAGACGCGGCTGCGTATATTCCGTTAGTTCGATGTTATCAAACCCGACGATATGAATGTGCTCTCCAATGCGATATTCCGTTGAAGCTACGTAGTTGTAGAACCCAATCGCCATCTCATCATTCAGACAGAACACCGCAACAGGCTCTGTATACGCATCGATAATCTGCTTCGCCGCTTGCTCCCCTGCGGATTTGTTGAAATCACCCTCGATCTCGATATATTCCACCTTCGGGTGGCGATCGAGTGTCTGCTTCGACGCTTGGAGACGCTGTCTAGCATCATAAGATCCCTTCGGACCGTTCACGATATAGATTCTCCGATGCCCCTGTTCAAGCAAATATTCCGTCGCTAGCATCGCGCCTGCCTTATTATCCAACAGCACTTGATTCACGTTCGGATGGCTCAACTCACGGTCCAGCACCACGATTTTATGTCCACGATCTGCGTACTGCAGCAGCTCTTCACTATTGAACTGCTCATCCAGAATGATGGCACCGTCAATAATCCGCTCCGGCAGCATCCGATGAGATTCCTTTCCACTGCACACGACCAGATCATATTCCTTATCATTCAGAACTTCTTTAATGCCTTGCAGCAGACCGCCATAGAAAGCACCGCTGAATTCAGTTAAGAACACACCGATAATTCGGGACTCCTTCTTCTTCAGAGATCTGGCCGCCGCATTCGGAACATAATTTAATTCTTTGGCGATCACCAGGATTCGAGCACGCGTCTCCTCGGTTACCTTCGGATTCCCATTCAGTGCGTAAGATACCGTTGAGACGGAAACCCCTGCTTTTTTAGCGATATCTTTAATACTGACCAATACATTCGCCCCTATCTATCAAACCTTCCGACTTCATGTAAATTAAATATACCACAAAAGATTGGCGATCACAGTGGACCGCCAATCCGAGCTACATCAATACAATTGTATTCGCTTTGGCTTGCTCAGGAGCAGTCGCTCCAGCTTATGTAAAGAAGTGATGAAAAACAATGTGAATATTAAAAAACAGGGGGTATAATAGAGGTATACTTCGATTCTTAAATGAAATGTCATCGATAATGGAAGAGGTGTTATGATGTTGAAATCTCTATGGGACAAGGCAATGAAGAAGGGATTCTCAGTCGAATTGGACCATCCGCCCAAGAACAAACAAGAGTTCTTGGATGAAATCGAACGTTATTGCAAGAAAGAGAATGTAACCTATACGTTTATAGAATACAATAGACCTGCCGTAGTCACGATCGACCATGTCGTCTATCAATGCCAAGTTGAAAACGCTGGAAGAGCAGGCTTTGTGCTCCATTTCAAAGAAATATAATTTACAAAACGAGCCTTAGAAGAGAAGCTAACGGCTCGTTTTTTCATTGTCGGGGCCTATCATGGATTCTATACATGATTGAGCCTACACTTGCATTGCAATCCCCATCTATGATGGATACTCGCATGATAGAGGTCCGAATTTCGTCTCCCCCGCCTGTTTTAGCGCCAAGTTAATGCAAGAATCCATGATAACTCTGATATAGGCGCAGTTTAGGTCATAGTTGATGCTAAAATCCATGATAGCAGCCAACCTACACTGAAGGAGCTCGCTCTTCCACCTTCTACGCACTGCACATCCTGCCGTCACAGCACATATTACTGCGCCACGATCCAATCCACGCCAAACTTCTCAAGCGGTTTGACCCAATCCTTCGGCATATGAACATCGCTAATCACCGTATTCATATCTCGCCATTCCGCAATACGATAGAGCTGGGTAAGTCCTATTTTGCTGCCATCGGTCATGACAATGGATTGCCTGGAATTGCCCATCATCTTACTGACGAGCTGCCCACGTTCTGCATCAAAGGCGGTAATCCCCTTGCCCAGCACCATCCCATCGATGGATATGAACGCCTTATCCGCATGGAACAGATCCACAATTTTCTCGGCGATGGAGCCGGTTATTCGAGAATGCCTCGAATTCACTTTGCCCCCAATCAGATAGATTTCGCCATTGAATAGTTCCTTATTCTTGTATTCAATCAGCTGATGCAGCGCCGGAATCGATATCGTTAGCACAGTCAGGTTATTCTTATTCATCAGAAAATCAATCATCGCAAGCGGCGTCGTCCCATCATCAATAAAAATGACGTCATTATCCTCCACCAGTGCGGCCGCAGCCTTCCCAATCATTCGTTTCTCCTCGGCATAAATCACTTCGCGCTTGAGATAGGAAGGCTCTTTGCCGAGGAGGTTAATCTTCACCGCGCCCCCGTATACCCGCTTCAACCGGTTCTCGAGCTCCAACTCCTCCAAGTACCGACGAATGGTCTCCGAGGACACCCCTAATTTCTGCACGAGGTCAAATGTCTTAACCTGTCCCTCTGCGTTCAACTGCTCTAATATGATTCCTTTACGTTCTTCGCCAATCAACGACAACTGCAAATCCCCTCCGTCATACAACTTATCTCTACACATTATAACTTTAGAACAACGGCTTCGCTATCCAGAACATGAAGAAGGGCGATGCAAGTATTGCACTCGCATCGCCCTTGGCAGACTTATCAATCGTCTACAAGCTTTTCGACTCCACACGACCAACAGCAGATACAAGCCGCTCCATATCGCTGGGAAAGACTTCGCCAATATTGCCGATGCGGAACGTGTCCGCGTTGGAGATTTTACCCGGATAGATGACGAATCCTTGAGCTTTGAGCTCCTTATAGAAGTCTTCGAACTTGAACGATGCGTCTGGATAATAGAATGATGTAATGATCGGAGAATGCATTTCATCCGCCAAAAGTGTCTCAAAGCCCAGATCCCGCATGCCGCGCACAAGGGTCTGCTGATTCTGACGATAGCGCGCATATCTTGCTGCAACGTCGCCTTCTTCCTCAAGCTCCAGCATCGCTTCATCAAATGCTCTCACGACGTGCGTCGGAGATGTATATCGCCATTTGCCGCCATTCTGCTCCATATGATGCCATTGATCATACAAATCCAGCGAGAGTGAACGCGCCTGACCTTGGCAAGCCTGAAGCCGATCGATGCGTGCGATGACGAATCCGAAGCCCGGAACCCCTTGAATACACTTGTTCGCGCTGCTGATCAAGAAGTCGATACCGAGCTCCGCTACATCCAGCGGCACGCCGCCAAAGCTGCTCATCGCATCCACGATGAACACTTTATTGTGCAACTTCACAATCTGGCCCGCCTCCGCAATAGGATTCAGAATCCCCGTGGTTGTCTCACAATGGACCATCGCTACGTGAGTAATCGAAGGATCCTGCTGAAGCATCGATTCCAGATCATCCAAATCCGGAAGAGAGACTTCGCCGCTGTCGAGCACCACAACTTGAACCCCTAGCACTTCAGCCATCTGAACGATCCGTTTGCCATAAGCACCATTCGTCAAGACAAGTAATTTGTCCGTACTGCCCAGTGCGCTTCCGATCACTGATTCCACGCAATACGAACCGCTGCCCTGCAGTAACACGGCGGAATATTCTTCAATTCGCTGCGTTGCAAGCGCAACAAGCCGGCGGCGAATGCTTTGTACCAGATCATTATAATCGCGATCCCATGTACACCAGTCCTTGAGCATCGCAGCTTTGACCCTCTTGCTCGTCGATAACGGACCTGGGGTGAGCAGCAAATACGGATTATCATCTAACAGTTCAGTATTCATATAGTTACGCTCCTCGATTATGAAATGATGGATAGCATCGGTCTGTAACTAAACCAACACCTCAACGACCTCAGCTTGGGCAATACGTTCGTTAATACAGTCAATTAAGGCTGGCAATTCTCCGATATGCTTAATCACATAATGCGCGCCTGCGGCCTTGAACCGCTCTTCAACCACTTGCATCCGAGCTTCCAGTTCTTCTGCCTGCATATTTGCTACTTCTGCCTCACTCAGCCCTAACTCGCTGCCGCCTTGGATCACGCCTACACTCCACATGCCGGCATTCACGCCTTCCAACACATCGCTGATTGTATCCCCGACTTTGACCATCGCTCCCATCGGATAGATGCCGAGCAGTTCCGCGTTGCGGTAGCACATCCAAGGGTAAGGTCGTCCTGCGAACACATCATTTGGTGTGACGAGTGTATCTGGAAAATAACCTTTGCGTTTCGCTTCTGCCGCGACGATTTCCATCATTTCTGCCGTATATCCCGTCGTTGAACCAATCTTAAGGCCACGTTCTCTGAGGTTCGCAACGACTTCCAATGCTCCCGGTACCGGATCGGTATAACGCGCTAAATCTGCGAACAACATCGGCTCAAAATCAGCGTAAAGCGCATCGACATCGGCTTCCTCCGGCATTCTTCCGTAGCGCTCCTGCCACAATCCCGCAATACGTTCCATCGCGAGCAGCGCCTTAATATGATCACGCTTCAGCATGCCCATCGGCCCACGCGCTTCTTCGGCTGTAATCTCAGTCTCCCACTTCTTAAATACATTGACGAATACAAGCAATGGAGCAAAACAACCATAGTCCACCATCGTCCCTGCCCAGTCAAATATAACGCCTTTTATTTTCCCTTGATACGGTAATGCCATCGCCACACACACTCCTTTTATATGATTAGATTCGCCCGAAAAACAATTAATACCTATTTCATTAATTTTATTTAATTGTTTTTAGTTGTTTTTACTTGTGTTTATGATCAAATCATAAGACACCACTAGGGTAGTGTCAATTGCCTACAGCCATATTTACGTAATATTCATAATGCCTTGTCCTGGCGCTAAATAACCCCACAAAGTGGTGCTTTGCGGGGGCCCCGAAAACAAAATCCCCTCCAAGCCGCTCACAACGCATATGAAATCCAATGCGCGTGGTCTGTCAACTTGGAGGGGATATAATCCACCTTGAGATGAAGCGACTGCACGCGGAGGCTCCGAACGAAGCTTGACCACGACGACGTATTTGCACAGTTTCTAAGATGATACCTAGGAAAATGATAAATTTTACCAATATTTTGACAGGTTGATGGCAGGTTTTTTATTTTTAGGTGAGAAAATGTCATGAAAGTAAAGAAGTGTATATCAAAAGTAAGAAAATATCTATTTAGCACGCATGAATTTGTCTCATAGTATTAACTGTGAAGAGGCCTCTTGGAGTGAATGGGCGCCCGGGCAAATCCCATGTACTCGACTTGTAACAACGTAACTATCATTTCAATCTAAGAAATGGGGATGAAAAATGAAACGTAGTCAGGGGCATCAAAGACGAATTTCGTTGTTGTTACTATTTGCGCTAATCTTCTCAATTGTTTTTTCGATTCATCCATCGGTAGCGGAGGCAGAGGGGGATACGCCGCCAGAGGCTACGCAGCCCGGGGATCTACAGACGGTACCCGAAATTCCTAGTCAGCCCGAACCACAACCGGAGCCTTCATCCGACCTGGAGCAGCCGCTTGACCTTGCCGCTGCGACGGGATATTTTCCACCCAACACCGCAGCATCTGGAAATGTAAAAAATATGGCCTTGTTGTATACCGGATATTACGGCGGACGAACGACATACGAGGGAAAAGAACTCGGCACGTATGACAAAAATACATTATTGCCTTATGTTGCGCACTACAACAGCAGTAACACGATGGATGACACTTTTTTCGACTCATTTCTGTTCCTTGGAATCAATACCCCCGATTATAGAGATTTCGGCGATACAGCGGACTCTGCCAAGTGGACCTATAAGACGGATTGGGAGTGGTACATGAACCGCCTGTTCACCGCCAATCAACAACTCGATGCCCTGAATCAGGCCACCCAACAGGTTGCGACCACACTCAACCAACCAAGTTATAAATCTAAAGTCTATATTATGATTCCTTACCCCAACAGTGAAATCACCAATTTCGGAGATGTCGATAATGACGGCATCAGCGAGAACCTGAATACGAACCCGAGCAATCTGACCAAGGTCACCAAGTGGTATATTAATACCGTACGAAGCAGATGGAACCAGGCCAATTACAGCAACCTTGAATTAAAAGGCTTCTATTGGTTCCACGAAGATATCGACGTGTACAATCAGGGTGAAGTGAATGCGGTCAATAACACAGGTAACTATCTGCACACCCTTGGCTTAAAATATGCCTGGATTCCGTATTTCGGCGCGGGGCAAAGCAACAACTCGCAGAACTACACCTTTGATTTCACGATTCAGCAGCCTAACCACTATTTCGTTCCGAGTTCAGACTATTCGAGAATGACCGCTGTAACCAACCAAGCTACAACATACAATAAAGGCATTGAGATGGAATTTGACGAAAGGGCGATGCACGACCTCGATTTCAAAAACCGGTTCGATAATTACTTAAAAGCCGGCGCTGAATACGGATATATGACGGGAGCGATCAAGGGCTGGTACCAAGATATCTTCGCGATTTATAACTTCTATAAGAACAAGAACAACAGCGGCATAAACGGCATTTATGACGGTAGACAGATGTATGAAGACATTTACAAATTCATCAAAGGAACGTACACGATCCCAACCAACCTGGCATCCGGCAAAACGGCCGTCGCCTCTACGAGCCAGAGCTCTTCCCTCAACGCAGCCAAAGCCGTCGACAATTTGTTCGGCACGAGATGGTCAAGCCAGCAGAATTCAAACAATGAGTGGATCTACGTCGATCTCGGGCAGGACTATAACGTCAACCGCGTCAAGCTGAGCTGGGAGTACGCCTACGGTAAGAGCTACAAAATCCAAGTATCCAGCGATGCAACCAATTGGACGGATGTCTATACGACAACGACAGGCGACGGTGGAGTCGACGATATCGGATTCGCGCCTACAACGGGAAGGTATGTGAGAATGAGCGCGACGGAACGGGGGACGATGTACGGCTACTCCCTGTACGAGATCCAGGTATTCGGGGACAGCGTGGGATCGGGTACAACAACGAATCTGGCGTTGAACAAGACGGCCACGTCATCGTCCAACCAAGACAATACCGTAACGCCGAACTATGTGGTCGACGGCAACGGAACGACAAGGTGGGCCAGCCAGTTCGCCGACCCGCAATGGATCACGATCGACCTCGGGCAGGCTTATAACCTGAATCGCGTCATCTTGAATTGGGAGCTGGCCTATGGCAAAGGCTACAAGATCCAAGTGTCCAATGACGCATCCAATTGGACGGACGTATACACCACGACAACTGGCGACGGCGGTATCGACGACATCTCCTTTGCTGCGGTTAACGCGAGATATGTCCGGATGTACGGGACGCAAAGAGCCTACTCCTTCTACGGCTATTCCTTGTACGAATTCCAGATTTACGGCAAACCGAATCTAGCGCTGAACAAATCAGCAACCTCCTCTTCCAACGAGACAGCCGCATACACGGCCGATAAAGCGGTAGATGGCAGCCTGACGACCAGATGGTCCAGTCTATATTCCAACCCGCAATGGATCTACGTCGACCTCGGACAGCAGTACCGCGTCAATAATGTCAAGCTCAACTGGGAGTTTGCCTATGCGAAGGGCTACAGGATCCAGTTGTCGAACGATGGACTCAACTGGTCGGATGTGTATGTGACATCGGAGGGCGATGGCGGCATCGACGACATCTACTTCGAACCGTTAAATGCAAGATATGTCAGGATGCTTGCGACAAATCAAGGCACCGGCTACTGGTATTCCCTTTATGAATTCGCTGTATACGGCAGCTGATCCATTCGCAACGCGTAAAACCTGATATCGGGTTCTTACCCTAATAACAAAACCAGCCCATGCACGATACACTGTGCTGGGCTTTTTTTAGCTTGTACCCCGTCCCTCTGTATTCATCCAATGGTGCCGCTCGTAAGGCTTCGTTCTACATCGTCTGACCATTATCCACGGTGATGATCTGGCCCGTCAGTGACTTCTGCAGCAGCATGGAGACGATTGACTCCGCAATATCCTCCGGTGTCGATATCCGCTGCAGCATGATGCTGCCTGCTAACTGATGCATTTTCTCCTCATGGCCTGCCCACCATCGTGTGTCGACTGCGCCCGGGGCAATCGCATTAACGCGGATATCTGGCGCAAGCGCATGGGCGAGCGACTTGGTCAGTCCGTGCACGGCTGCTTTGGATACGGCGTAAGGCAGCGAGGAGCCGAGCCCTGTCGTTCCCGCGACGCTGCCGAGATTCACGATCGCACCCTCTCCATTCTTCTTCATATACGGAGCCACAGCTCTCGCCGTATAGAACATCCCTTTGACATTCACGGCGAGCAGACGATCCCACGTCTCATCCGTCACGGCATCCAGGTCGCTCATTGGAAGCTGCGCCGTAATACTCGCATTGTTCACGAGGTAATGCACAGTCCCATACTTATGAGCAATGTCCGCAATCATCTGCTGCACCTCTTGCTCATTAGATACATCCGCTTTGACGGCAATCGCCTGACCCTGGTTGTCCCGGATCACTTGGACGGTTGCAAGAGCCTCCGCTTCCGATCTGGAATAGTTCACTGCGACGATGGCCCCTTTTCTCGCAAGCAGGATACTTGTTGCCCGACCTACGCCAGTTCCTCCACCCGTTACTAACACCGCTTTATTTTGCAATTCCATTGAGACTCACCGATCCTTTCCTTTCGTTGCTGTCCTTCTGTTACCATCGTACTGCCCCCTAATCTCGTTGTATAATTGTTAGATATCATACTGACTATTAATAAAACTGATACCGGGAAAAGAGGGATTGTCATGGAAAGTCCTGAGCTTCGAATTTTCCAATGCGTTGCCGAGGAATTATCCTTCTCTAGAGCAGCTGATCGACTAGGGTACGTGCAGTCCAATATCACACTTCGCATTCAAAAGCTGGAGCAGGAGCTCGGCGCCCCCCTATTCGAACGAACGAATAAAGGCGTAACCCTACTGCCTGCGGGCGAGAAGCTGCTTCACTACGCGAACCAAGTGATTAACTTACTGGAAGAAGGAAAAAAAGAGGTAGCTGCGACGCCAGCCCAAGCTGTCCTGCGGATCGGGGCTACACAGACCTTTGCCGCCCAGCGCCTGCCCGTCCTGCTTAGCCGATATAACCGCGACTTTCCGCAAGTACAGATATCCATGAAGACTGGTAATCAAATGGAGTTGCTTCGACATGTCGCACATGGCGAGCTCGATGGCGCGTTCATTAGCGATCAATACCATGATGAGCACGTCGAAGCTGTCATGCACTGGGAGGAGGAGCTCGTACTCATATCGTCATTGAGTGATCCTCATCCGCTGGAACAACCTATTATTGTAAATGCTTTTCCCGATTGTCCATATCGACGACGATTGCTTGAATGGTTCGATCGACAGGATCACCAGCCTGTGTCTGTCATGGAATTCGATACGCTGAACGCCATTCTAACAGGTGTCAAAGAAGGCATGGGCATCTCCTTATTGCCGAGAAATCTCGTCCCTGTCGATGTACATTGTCTTCCTCTGCCAGAGGAATTGCGCCACGTTGGGATTCAATTCATCGTCAAGAAAACGGCGGCAAAGCCTGAGGCACTTACAAGCTTCATCCATATGCCGGAGATGGACATGTAGCAAAGGCACGTCACAAGGAATTAGAGTTTGCTGCCGTTTGTTACGGATAGATCTCATGAGGATATGACTTCATCCATCTCCTATCTTGGATATTTGCAGCAACTTTCGGACTTTGCATCCTACTTCGTACGCTATCATGGAATCTCGCACTAACTTTCCATCATTTCGCTAACCTTGGCGCCTATTGGGTCGTCTATCCTGCTAGGATCCAACATAGCCCCGAAATCGTGCAGAAACACAGCTCCTATCGTGGATAGAATCCATTGTAGCGTGTACTTACTTACGGCCCCCAATACCTCTCCTCTTCTATACACAAAAAAAGGCGGTACCCACGACTTCCATCGTAGATACCGCCTTTCTATTCATGTATGGATCTGTGGACGATCCAACCGGTACAGCTTCGCATACCGCGGCTCCCGCTCCATCAACTCTGCGTGCGTACCTCGCATCGCAACGCGCCCATCTTCGATGAAGATAACTTCGTCCATCTGCTCCACGCCCACCAGATGGTGCGTGATCCAGAGCAGCGATTTGCCTTGCAGCGCACGGAAGATCGTCTGCAATAGATCGCGCTCCGTGCGCGGATCGAGGCCCACCGTCGGCTCGTCGAGGATGACGACGGGCGTGTTCTGCAGCAGCACGCGCGCGAGGGCGATCCGCTGCCGCTCGCCGCCGGAGAACCGCTGCCCGGTCTCGAGCATCGGCGTCGCATACCCTTCCGGCAACGATGCAATGAGCTGATCCAGCTTGACCTGCCGGGCCACCTGCGCGATCTCCTCATCCGAAGCATCCGCGCGCCCGAGGCGAATGTTGTTCGCCACCGTCGTATCGAACAGATGCGGTCGCTGATTCAGCACCGAGACAACCGAGGCAATCTGCTCCCCATAACGAGACGCGGGAACGCCATTGATATGCACATGGCCGCTATTCGGCACCAGTGCGCCTTGCACAAGCTTGAGCAGCGTTGATTTCCCTGCGCCGCTGCGGCCGATGATCGCCACGCGCTTCCCTTGCGGCAGATCAAGCTGGATATCCTCTAGCGTCCAATTTGAAGCCTGCGGATCGGCAACGTCTCTTGCCAGCTGCTCCGATGATGGATAACGATAACAGACATCTGTAAGCTGAATATACGCAGCTTGCCCCGCAAGAAGCGGTAATCCTGTCGCAGAAGGATCAACTCCAAGGTCCCCGCCGTCATCTCTCATCTCATTCAGACGCCCGAGCGAATCGCGATACTGCGGAATCTTCTCAATCGCCTCAGAGACCGGCAGAAATGCATCCATCAGCGGGAAGACGACGAGCGTAAACGCCGCGATCAGCGTCACAGTGAACGACCCATCCGCCGCTTGTTGCCCCGACCAGTACGCCATCGAGACGACCGCGAGCCCCACGATACACTGCGCAATGAACATACGTACGCGTGCTAAGCGGCTGAGTGAACGCTCAATCGCCGCTACTCGCTGTTCATCCGCTTCATAGGCTGCGGCAAATTGCGCAGCACGCCCGCTAATCATCCAATCGCCCATGCCAAGCACGGCGTCCGTCAGCTTACGGTATAACCGGCTGCGCTGCTGCTTCATCTGCTCATGCCGTGAATGCGTGATCCATAACGATACACCTGGCAGTACGAAGACGAGAACGAACAAATACAACCCCATCAAGAACGCGAAGCCGATGTCGAACCAACCTAACAAGACGACTACAGCAATATACATGATGAGTGCGACAACCGTCGGAAATACGGTGCGCAAATAAACATTTTGCAAATATTCGATATCGTCCGCGAGTACCCCAAGCACATCCCCCGTCCGGTACCGCGAACGGATGAACAAAGCTTGCGGTTCGAGCATGCGATATAACCGCACCCGCATCTTCGATAAGATACGCAGAATGGCATCATGAGAAGCCAGACGCTCTACATAGTGAATGACTGCACGACTGATCCCGAACGTACGCACTAAGACAACCGGGACATAGACGAGCAGAATATTTTCCGGACGGAGTGCCGATTTCGAGATCAAGAAGCCGGACGTGAACATGAGCGAGCTCGCTGCCAGCACAGTCAAGAGGGACAGTGCAATGACCATGGCGAACCGCCATCCATGTTGCCGAACGTAAGGACGGAACCACGATTCTTCTCTCACGATATCCCCTCCATTTCTGCTGTCATCAGTCCGTAATAGACGCCGCGCTGCGCAAGCAGCTCATCATGCGTCCCCATCTCAGCTAATCGGCCTTGATCCATCACCAGGATGAGATCCATATCCGGCATCCAATGCAATCGATGCGTCGCGAGGAACACGAGCTTACCCGCGAACAGCGGAAGCATGGTCTCCTTGATCTCCATCTCCGTCTCAATGTCTAGGTGAGCTGTCGGTTCATCCAACAGAATAACCGATCGATCACTTAGAAAAGCCCGTGCCAACGCAACCCGCTGCTCCTGCCCGCCGCTGAGCTGCCGACCGCCATTTCCGATCACCTCGTTCATGCCATGCGTAAGCTGTGCCACCAGTTCTTGAAGTCCTGCGGCCGCAATGGCCTCCGCCACCTCTTCATCCGAAGCCTCTGGACGATAGAAGCGCACATTATCTGCGAGCGACATATCGAAAATATATGGATGCTGCGGAATATACGTCGTCTCTCCGCGCCATGCTGCATCATGCAGCCCCGGGATGTTCACGCCATCCAATCGGAACGTGCCCACGTTCGGCTGCAAGAAGCCGCCAAGTACATCGATGAGCGTCGATTTGCCTGCGCCGCTCTCCCCAATGATCCCGATGCGCTTCATGCCTGCAATCTCAAGCGATACGTCCTGCAAGGAACTTGGCCCTTCCGCTTCATGCTGAACATTCACATGCGATAACGACAGAACGCTGTCCTTCGTCCATGTGAATCCTGCTGGAAGTACCGACGCTCCGACCTTTAGCCCTTCCTCTGCAATCATCGCTTGCATGGCCTTCCCGGCTTCTTTCCCTTTGAGCGTCGCATGATAGTCCGCTCCGACCATTCGCACAGGCAAGAAATATTCCGGTGCAAGGATCAGCACGAGCAGCGCAACTTCGAGCCCCATCTCGCCATTAATGAGCCGCAGCCCTAAGCTTACCGCCACCGAAGCAACAGACAACATGGTGAAGAAATCCAGCGCAAAAGAAGAGAGAAATGCCATCCGCAGCGTCTTCATTGTCGCGCTGCGATAGCGATCACTCACCTGTTCAATCGTATCCCCGTGGGATCGACTGCGCCCCAAGAACTTCAGCGTCTCGAGTCCTCGTAAGGAATCGACGAAATGATTCGAGAGCTTCCGATAGCTCTCTAATTGCTTCTCGGTATGCTTCTTCGTCGCAAGCCCAATCAGGATCATGAAAGCGATCAGAATCGGCAACGTTACGATCAGGATAAGCGCAGCTGTTGGGTCCTTCACGAAAATGAAGAGGACAATAAGCGCAGGCGTAATCGCCACACCCATCATCCGCGGAACGATCAGCTCCAGATAGGTACGGAACTGTGTTATGCCATCGAGCACGAGCGTCACGAGGTTGCCCGTTCCTTCCTTCTTCGCGAACCGTGGACCCAGCTCGAACAGCTTCTCCAGTAGTTGCTGCTGCAATTCTCTGCCTGTCGTCTCCGCGAACCGATAGGCTATCTTCTGCATCGCAAGACCCGTGATCTGCCGCAATATAAAAGCAAACAGGAACATGGCCATTTTGCCGTACTGTTCCTGCAGCGGTTGGCCAGCGAACAAGGCGGAGATGACCTCCGCCAGCCATGTCGCCAGCAATATAATAGACACACTTTGAACAAGGGTCAGGAAGGCCGTCAGCGCAAGCACCGACTTTGCCCCCTTCAATCCCATTATGTCTTTTCCCATTAGTATTCCAAGTGCTCCTTCTCGTGAACCCGTTTATGAAATACGAAGTAACTCCAAATCTGATAACCCAATACGAATGGCAGCAGGGTTAACGCTACAATCGTCATGACTTTAAGGGAGTATGCTCCAGACGCTGCATTATCGATTGTTAAGTTGAACGCTTGATCAATCGAACTAATCATAACACGTGGGAACAAACCAATAAATACCGATGCAACCGATAACACGATCACCGCACCCGTCATCCCGAACGCCCAGCCGTCTTTTTTTACTTTCATGAAGTAACCTGACAACAAGAACGCAATGAGGCCAACGACGCCGACCGCTGCAAGAATGCCGCCGCGAACTTCGAACACATCCGTCATTGTATATGTCATGATCCCGAAGGCTGCAAGCAATAACCCAAGTGGAATGAGCAGCATCTGTCCGAGCTTACGCGCTCTTACTTGCAAGTCTCCCACTGTACGCAATGTTGTAAACATCAGACCATGCACGAGGCACAACATTACGACCGTTAGACCGCCAACGAGCGTATACCCGTTCACCATATCGAACAAGCCAGCCTTCATTTCCATCTGTGCATCAATCGGAAGCCCTTTGATCAAACCTGCGAAGACGACACCAAGCAATAACGGCGGCAATAAACTGCCGAGGAAAATAACCCAATCCCATGTCTTTTTCCACTTTTCATGTTTGACTTTGCCACGGAATTCGAACGCTACCCCGCGCCCGATCAGAGCTAGCAATAGGAACACCAGCGGTGTGTAATATCCACTGAACAAGGTCGCATACCAGTTCGGGAAAGCCGCGAACATCGCGCCCCCTGCGGTAATCAACCAGACTTCATTCGCATCCCAGAAAGGTCCGATTGAATTGATCAACACGCGTCGCTCTCCATCCGTTCTCGCGAGCAATTTGGTCGACATCCCGACACCGAAGTCGAACCCTTCGAGGAAGAAGAACCCAATGAACAGCACCGCCACTAGAACAAACCAGAGATCATTAAGTAAGTGCATGCTGCTTCTCCTCCTTCACAACTTGATCGAATGGATCGTGGGAATGTTCATCATGGTGATCATCCGGCGCATAAGGCCCTTTGCGAATCACTTTGCTGAATAGATAGACAAGAATAATCGCCAGAATCAGATAAATGGTTGAAAAAGCAATGACAGAGAATAAAATCTGCCCCGCACCCACGCTCGGAGAGATACTGTCTTCCGTACGCATTAATCCGAAGACTGTCCAAGGCTGGCGCCCAATCTCCGTCATAATCCATCCGAACGTATTCCCTATGAACGGTAACGAAATGCCTAAGACCATCAAACGCATGAACCATTTGTTCGGCTGCTCCAGCTTCTTCCGCCACGCCAGAAACGTACCATATAGACCCAAAAGAATCATCAGGGATCCCGCTCCAACCATGATGCGGAAGCTCCAGAAGGTTGTGCGTACCGGTGGAATATAATTCCCCGGACCATAAGTCGCCTCATATTCCGCTTGCAGTTCTAACATCCCTTTAACTTCACCGGAAAATTTACTGTACGACAAGAAGCTCAGCAAGTACGGAATCTGAATCTCCATCCCATTCTCTTGCTTCTTCGGATCGATGGTCGCGAAGACCGTCCAACCCGCCGGATCGCCACTCTTGCCCCACAAGGCTTCACTGGCAGCCATTTTCATCGGTTGTGTATGAATCAAATATTGTGCTTGTTGATGCCCCCACAGCGCCACGCCGACAGAGGAAATCAGACCAATAATAATCGCAATATGGAAAGACTTCTTGAAAAATTGCACATCTTGACGCTTCAGCAGCTTGTAAGCACTAATCCCAGTAATCAAGAATGCGCCTGTTGCAAAAGCACCTAATACCGTATGCGGAAACTCTACGAGCAGCTGACCATTCGTTATCAGGGCCCAAAAATCATTCATCTCCGCGCGGCCATTCTGAATTTGAAATCCAACTGGACGCTGCATGAATGAGTTCGCAAGCAAGATCCAGAATGCGGAGATAATCGTACCGATGCTAACGAGCCAAATGCAGACCAAATGCACCTTTTTCGATAGTCGATCCCATCCGAAAATCCATAGACCGATAAACGTCGATTCTAAGAAAAACGCGAGCAAAGCTTCGATCGCCAGCGGCGCCCCGAAGACGTCTCCGACGAACCTCGAGTAGTTCGACCAGTTCATCCCGAACTGGAATTCTTGCAGAATCCCCGTAACAACCCCAACTGCAAAGTTAATGAGAAATAATTTACCCCAGAATTTCGCCATGCTTCTGTATTCTTCTTTGCCTTTAACGACGTACATGGTCTGCATAATTGCAATCGTTAACGCAAGACCAATGGATATCGGTACGAAGATAAAGTGAAAGATTGTCGTCGATGCGAATTGTAATCTTGCTAGAAATACAGCATCCATCCGTTCATATCCACCTTTCGATAACATTTTAATTTGGAGGCGAAGGCTCCCCGCCCCACTTCCTTCCTGTATTCTGTCATGGCCTCGAATATTCTAATGTGATTTTTATCACATTATCTCGCGCGAATCCGTTTTCGTAAGGGAACATTCCCGATTTCGTCACACAATGCCCTGAAAAAGACGGAAAAGACGGTCAAATGCACTTGCATTCAAGGCGGGTACGTCCAAGATTAATACATACAGGACGAACGCTTTTCCAACAATTCCAAAAGCAAACTTCACTTTATCATGAGAAAACCCGTGCGTAAGGCCTGCCTTATACGCATGCCTTACACCCGGGTCTCTTTTTTCCATTTTATGATGAAGATTTCTCCTCAATATCTGCATGTCCTGCGAGTCGATCCAGTCGGGCAATCTGATACCCGTATTCATAGCAAGCAGCTGCGACAATTGATAATCGGCGAGAGCCATCGTCGAAATGAATTTCCTGCATGACCGTCTGGAGGAATTTCTCGTTCTCGATCTCCATCTGCTCGATGCTCTCCAGCTCTGGCTTCATTTTATCATCTAGCTTCAGCAGCACCAGCTCATGCGCTTTCTCAAGCAGCTCCAAATGTCTGTCGAAGGCTTCATTGATTTCCGGCGTTCGTGTGGATTGGAAGTAATGATTATCGATCGTCTCCAGCACTTCAAGCCCTTTCTGGAGCGTGTTCAGCATTTGTTTGTAGACAACAATCTGCCGCGATCTGCGATACTTGGCGCGTTTGATCTTCTTGATTTCTTCTTCGAACAATTTAAATTTATCATGCAAGGACAACATTTCCGTCTCGAGTGCTTGGTATTCGGAGCGGAAAGAGGATTCTTTCATCTCATCGGAGATGGCGGTCCTAAGGAGCAGCGACATCCTATTAAAGACAGCATCTATCTGCTTCAAGAACTGTACATTCGGCTTCGGCGGGAAGAACAGAATGTTAATGACAAAAGCCGAACCAATCCCGACGAGCGTATGTAAGAATCGACTTAATGCGAAATCCCATTGCCCGGAAGCTTCCATCACGGCAATAACCGTCACGAGCGTCAGACCGATGGTCTCTTCCATTTTCATCTTCAGACAGATCATAATCACAATAATACAAGTTAAACCAATAATGAGTGGATCATTCGCGAATGCCATGCCGACGAGAAGTGCAATAGCTGCACCCAATGTATTCGTCTGAAGCTGGTCCAAGAAATAACGCCAAGAACGATAAATAGAAGGCTGCATAGCAAAGATCGCGGCAACGGCTGCAATAACGGGCGTCTGGAATCCAAGAAACATACTGATATATAGTGCCATCGCGACAGCAATTCCTGTTTTTAATACACGCGGTCCTAATGCCATGTCGCACCTCATTCCCTCTGTCAACGTGCTGAGTTCTCTGTACAACCTAATATTACATGGTGCATCAGCGCGTTGGCAAGTTATGAGAAAAGGAGGGCTCTCGCCCTCCATCTGCAATTTCCCTACCTATAACATTACGACAGCTTCTCTTCCAGGTTGCGGAACTGGTTGTTGAACATTCTCGCGTAGACGCCCTCTTCTTGCAGCAATTGGTCATGTCCACCTTTCTCTGCAATCGAGCCATGGTCAATGACCATGATCGTATCGGCATCTCGAATCGTATTCAGCCGATGCGCAATAATGAAGCTGGTCCGCCCATGCATAATGTTTAGCAGCGCATCTTGGATATGCAGCTCCGTACGTGTATCAATACTGCTCGTCGCTTCGTCTAGAATCAGAATGGAAGGCTTCGCCAGAATGACACGCGCAATCGCCAGCAGCTGCCGCTGACCTTGACTTAGATTGCCGCCATTCTCCGAGAGTACCGTATCATATTTCTTCGGCAGCCGCTGAATGAATACATCCGCATTCGCCATGGCAGCTGCCGCGCGAATCTCTGCATCCGTCGCATCCGGCTTGCCGTACTTAATATTATCCTTAATTGTACCCGAGAATAAGTACGTATCCTGCAACACGAAGCCGAAAGCGCGTCGTAAGCTATCTCGCGTGTAATCCCGAATATCTCTGCCATCAATCAGGATACGCCCGCCCGTCACGTCATAGAACCGCGTAATCAGGTTCACAATGGTTGTCTTGCCCGCACCAGTTGGTCCAACGAGCGCCGTACTACTTCCTGGCTCCGCCTCGAAGCTGACATGACTCAGAATGGGCACATCCGGGCGGTAACCGAATTGCACATCTTCGAAGACGACATGTCCACTCGGATTCCGCAGTTCAATGGCTCCCGGTGCATCCTCGGGCTCCTCCTGCTCATCCAGCACCTCGAAGACACGTTCCGCACCCGCTACACCCGATTGAAGCACGTTGAATATATTCGCCATGTCGTTGAGCGGGCGAACGAATTGCCGAGAATAGCTGATAAAGCCCGCAATAACGCCAACTGTAATCATCCCTTTCACAGCGAGCGCCCCACCGACCATCGCGACTGCGGCGAACCCGAGGTTATTGATCACGTTCATGATCGGCATAAGGAATCCTGACCAAATTTGCGCCTTAAGCCCAACTTTGAACAGTTGGTCATTCACCGCATCAAAGTCCGCAATAGCACGTTCCTCATGATTGAACGCCTTCACGACTTCAATTCCCGAAATCGTCTCCTCAATATGTCCGTTTAATTTGCCAAGCTGAACCTGCTGCTCCTTGAACAACACACTCGTCCGCCGTGCAATCGTCCGGGTCAGCAGATAGACAAGCGGCACCGTGATGAGACTCGCCAAGGTCAGAATCGGACTTAACACGATCATCATGACGAGCGAACCTACAATCGTAATCGCCCCGGACATCAGCTGCGTCGTCGATTGGGAAATCGTGTTGCTCACATTATCGATATCATTCGAGAGACGGCTCATGACCTCGCCATGGGACTGCCGATCGAAATAGGCGACAGGCAGCTTCTGCAGCTTCGCGAATAATGCGCTGCGCAGCTTCATCACGATCCGCTGGGAGACCCCCGCCATGAACCAACCTTGGAGAAGCGTCAGGACGGCATCTATGAGATAGGCCGAAGCGAGTACAATAATAATTACTTCGAGCAGATCAAAGTCTACACGGCCCTCTAGGCCCGTCATCGTATCAATTGATTTGCCGATCAAATACGGGACGAACAGCATGAGTAAGGCATCGACAATCAGGAACATGAAAATCGTCATCAGCCAGCGGCGTTCGGTTCCGACATACTGCCATAACCTTGAGAGCGTCGCCTTGAAATTCTTCGGCTTCACGACAGGTCTCCCCGCTCCGCGTTGGCCGAAGCCGCCTCCCGGACCGCCTGGCCCCGGTCTTGCTGCTGCCGCTGCTGTACCTGCGGCGCGGTCTGAGCCACTATTTTGCGGCATAATGATTCATCTCCTTTCCCAATTGGGATTGGAATATTTCTTGATATACCGTACAATCGGCCATCAACTCATGATGCGTCCCTTGCCCAACGATGACGCCGTCCTCCAGAACAATAATCCGATCCGCATCCATGACCGATGTAATGCGCTGTGCGATCAGCAGACAGGTAAGTCCTGCTGCGTATTGCTTCAACCCCGCCTTAATGCGGGACTCGGTCGCGACATCGACGGCACTCGTACAATCATCGAGAATGAGAATGTCCGGCTTACGGACAAGTGCCCTTGCAATAGACAATCGCTGCTTCTGACCTCCCGAGAAATTGACACCCCCCCGTCCGATTCGGGAATGATACCCTTCGGGAGATTCCGCGATAAAATCATGCGCTTCTGCAATCCGCGCAGCCGCTTCGATCTCTTCTTGTGTCGCATTTTCCTTGCCGTATTGAATATTTTCGATTACAGACCCCGAGAATAGTACGGTTCTCTGCGGTACAATTGCAATCGTCTCACGCAGCTTCTGCGGATCCATTTGACGAACGTCAACGCCATTGACGCTGACCGTACCGGATGTTGTGTCATAGAATCTCGGAATTAGATGAACCAAGCTGCTCTTCCCCGATCCTGTTGAGCCTATGATCCCGATCATCTGACCAGGCGCACAGGAGAATGAAATCTGCTTCAACACCGGGTCCCCCGATGTCCCCGCATACGCAAACGTCACCTCGTCGAAATCGATCTGACCGCGCTGATCCGCCTTTCCTTCCATCTTGTTATCCCAGGTCATTTCATTCCATGTCTGGAACACCTCGCCGATCCGCTCCGCGGAAGCCTTGGCACGTACGAACATGTTGAAGATCATCGAGATCATCATGAGGGAGAACAAAATTTGTGTCATATAGTTAATGAAGGCGATAATATGGCCGACCTGCATTTGCCCCTGATCCACACGCAAGCCTCCGATCCAGAGCACCGCAATAATGCCGAGATTCACGGTAAGCACAATCTGAGGACTGAATACCGACATGACGCGCATCGCCGTCGTCGACCGGGATTGAAGCCCTTGGTTGACTTGCTCGAACTTATCGACCTCGACATCGAAGCGGTTAAACGCTTTCACAACACGCACACCGGAGAGGTATTCGCGCATCACGCCATTGACCTTATCCAGCGCCTGCTGTACCTTCACGAAGAAAGGAAAGCCAATTTTCATATTGAGAAAAATAAATAAAGCCACGAGTGGAACTACCACGATTAGGACCACGGACAGCTGCATATTGAGCCGCACCGCCATGATCAGACTGCCTATACAGACGAGCGGCGCTTTGACGAAAATCCGCATCAAGCCGTTGACGAAGTTCTGAACTTGTGTGACGTCATTGGTCAGTCTCGTGACGAGCGAAGCGCGATCGAACTGATCCATATTCTCGAAGGACAGACCTTGAATTTTACGGAATAAATCCGCTCGAAGCTCTGCTCCGAACCGCTGTGATACCCTGGATGATATAACGCTGCGCAGCGACGCAGTCAATGCGCCGAACAACGTAATCATGAGCATGAGGCTGCCCAAACGCAGTACAACATTCATCTCACTATTCGCTACGCCGTCATCAATAATTTTCGCCATAATCGTCGGTTGGAGTAAATCGCATAATGCCTCAATCATGAGGAAGAACACCGCAATCCCGAACAGCTTCCAATACTTTCGAATATAAGGCTTAAGAAACTTCATACGTCTCTCCTCTCCAATGTAGATTTCTATCCATAGCACAATCTAAATAAACCCTTCCCTTCCACGATACTCCTATATGTTGGAAAAGTAAAACGTCCATAACGTCTCTTTTAACGTGTTACTATACCGATCCCTCACACAGGCGCGCCGCACAAAAAAGACCTTGCCGCAGCAAGGCCTTTGTAATCCGAACCATCCTTTTACACTGATATAACCTCGTTCAGACCTATGATGAAGTGCTATGCTTAACTGCATATTTATCAAGCTTCTGCAGGAATGCTCCAATTCGTCTTTCGGAATGAAGCGCCCAGCGTAAATTTTTTTTGTTCAGAGGAATTCTTGGGAAAGGTGCGAGCACGAGGTATGTGGTGAATGGAAATCGTAACCAAACTTGAATGAGTTCGTAGTCGTGTTTACTTAGTTTTGCGACCTGACGGTAACCGTTCAAAATCGCCTTGGCGATCGCGAAATCAAAATGATAGTCCTTGCATGAATTATAGATGACACGATACAAATCAAAGGCGCGTAAATCAATGTGCAATGTCTCGAAATCAATGAGATGCGTTCCTTTGGCATTACAGATAAAATTGCTAGGGCCTCCATCACCGTGGCTCAGAACACCGAATCGACCAGGCTTTTTGCAGTACTTACGATAATTGCTATGTCGCAGCAATCTCCTCGCTTGATTCGAGTATTGCAAAATTTCTGCACCATGCTCCTGCACAAATGAATTAATCGAAGGTCGTAATTCATTCCGCTTCGCTTGTCGAATCTTTCTTTTCAGAAATTTGTGCTTCTTAAGAAGCGTGGATTTCCAGGTCCCAATTCGGCTGTATTTCATCCCACTAAGGATTTCATTCTTTCCAGATTCATGCATTCGCGCCAGTGCAGCACCGCAAGCTCGCATATCTTTCAATGATGTGGGGGAAGGTTCTCTACCCGATAGCCAGGGCGTTAGCACGAAGGGTTTACCATTTGACGAAAGAACATAGAGCTTACGCCCTTCTCGCGTTTGCGGATTACGCCAAGAGATCAGCACGCCACGCTTCCTGATCCGTTGCAGCACCTGATCCGTCCATTTCAACCGTGCAAGTCGTTTGGGCATACGCTTGAGGCTGAAGGACTGATGGTCACAGGTGATAACGCGATAGATCCCTTTCCGGATTTTCTTCATACGACTGACCTCAAGCCCAAAACCATCTGCGATGTTGAACATCCGCTCATTCATATTAAATCACCTTCGTCATATTCAAAAATAGCGATTTGTACTGACGGGCAATTGCACGCCAACGATAACGCTTCGCAGTGAGTCGAGCGTTTTTGATACGTCTCTTGGTCTTGGCAGGTTTGTTCCACATCGATGTGATCGCTTTAGCGATCGATTTGCTATCAACGGATCGTATAATTTGAGCATTCTTCGCATTTACGAATTCACTTAACCCGCCAGATAGGGTGGATACGAGGGGGACACCGCTAGCCATGGCTTCCAGGGCAACCAGACAGAATGATTCTTTCTTGCTTGGTACAATAACAGCACCATAAGAAGAATACATCGCAAGGACTTCTTCGTTCTTTCTGTTAGAGATCCAGTGTATGTTCTTCGAAATCCCTAGACGTCGTGTTAGGGCACGTGAACTTTTCATCGATTTCCCTTTCCCAACGATGGTTAGATGTACATTCTTGTGCGCACGTGACAATAAAGCAATGGCTCTGATCAAGGATTTGATGCCCTTATCAGGAATTAGTCTTCCAACATAAAGCAATTCATGAGATGAACCCTTTAGTTTTCTCCTTCTCCTGACGCTCTTCACACCATTAGGAATGACACTGATCTTCCCCCGACTGCTTTTTGGATATAAATCCTTAATCTCAGCTGCCTGCCATTTGCTCGGGACGACAATCTTTGCCGCACTGCGAATTAATTGGGTCTGATTCTTCCCATGACTGGAATGAATCCCTTTGGACGCAAGGGAATGGCAGGTATACACGAGAGGAATACTGAACTTGCTTGCCGCCGCCCTTGCAGCAGCTGCATATTCCATACTGTGAACATGAATGAGGTCTGGCGGGCCAGAGGTTGTCGAAGTGGATAATCTTAATAGGGGTTTGGGTTTGAACGAACGAGAGGACTTACGGTAATATTTCTTATCTTTCGGAATCCTAATGATACCAATTTTGCTATTCGCTCTCGAACTATCAAGCTGATTCTTGCCATCCTCACTCGTACATAACACCGTCACATCCACACCTGTTTTGCTCAATTTTCGGGTCAATTGTGTGGCAACAATTCCGAGCCCGCCAACAATTCGAGGGTGATATTCACTCGTCATGACCCATAGTTTCAGTCTACTTCTGCTGCCCATAGGAATCCTCCTATAAATACTTTCGAGTATTTTATGCTCTAGAAACAAAAATGTACGAATTTTCTATCCATAAAACACTCTTAAGTTTAGGAAAGACTTCAATTATTCATTTAGATTGAAAAAGAACGTCATTCATGGATCGAGAACGCCAAAAGATATAGAGTCCTGCTCCTCCACTATACAGCGTTATACCAAGTGCTAGTTGAAATAGATTGGATACATGATACGTCATCAGCGAATTCATCCCTAAAGTAACTGCTAACATGAGTATGAACAAAAGGATCATATCGACGATCAAAGGTCTTAATCGTATACCTACCCTACTCAACTTTAATGCCCCAATATTCCAGCTTACGGTAACAAGCTCCAAACACAGAATGCCTGCTGAAGGTCCAGCATAACTGAACCCAGGTACGGCTACCAGAAAATACTGAATGGGGATTGCTATGCAAATCCCTACGATAAGGCCCACAAGAGGTACCTTTTTGCGTTCCTGTGCCCATAACATACTCGTCGTTAATTCTCGTAATCCAACAAGTAGCGGTACAGCTGCCAGATATCGTATAGGCTCCGACGCTTCGTATGTACCGAAGATATACCATGAAATGTACTTACTGTACGTGAAGATGAGAATTCCCGCTGTACAACCCCACACCCATCCAAGCTCAAGCGCACAACGGGTTCGTTCATAAAATTTTACTACCTGTCCCTCTTTCCAGTCGCTGACAATCTTCATTGTTAGGGTATGGGATAGCGCTGCTGTAACGATCGTCGGCATATAGACAACAATCATGGCCATCCCCGTAATGACCCCAAAGATCGATGTTGCTTCCGATGCTGTAAAACCAGCTGCTTGCAGGCGATTCGGAATGATGATGGCATCAATACAATCAGACAGTGGAACTAGAAGCCTCGTGAATGAAATGATAAGGGAAGTATGGAGAATCCAGGAGAACATGGAATTCCGATCTGTACGATGCTGGTGCGGATAACCTTTATCTAGGCTGTCTTGCTGGATAAACCTGCAAGCAAATATTAATAGCAAGAATGCAACTAATGCCGCCAAGAAAGTACCTAGGATACCGCCTCCTACGGCAATCGGGGATCCTTTAGGGAGCAAAAGAATAACAATTACCACCAAGGCGCCCATTCGGACTGCTTGTTCGATGAGTTCAGAGAACGCAATGACGCTATAGCGCTCTAATCCTTGTAAATAACCCCTTAACAAGCTTAGCAAGGGGACAACAAATAGTGCGGGTGCAATGCAGCGTATTGCGAAGTGGAGATTTGGATTGCCAAGAAGCTCAGCAATTTGAGGTGAAAGCAAGAACGTAACATAACTAATGATCCCACCCAGACCAATCAATAGCAGGGAGATTCTTCTGAACCAGAACCATCCCTGTGCAGGGTCCTTCGCTGTAAGCATGGCCAGCACCGTTGGGAACCCGCCAACGATCACCATCAATGCTAGGCCATAATAAGAATATGCAATTTGGTAAAGCCCGATACCTTCTGCACCAACAAGTCTAATTAAAGAGATCCGCCCGATGAGCCCCATTATCTTCACAATAAATATAGAGCCGGTCCTTATTGCCAGTTGTTTCAACAGCAGCGGCATGGTCTCACTTCACCTCTATTTCCTACTCGTCCTCATTATCCTATGACGATGAAGTTAGAGGTATGTCCAGTCGAGGCCCAAGTCCGCGAATTGCTTCAATCCCGAATGTGAATCAGAATGTATTTGGTATGCCTATCCCAGCCTAAATCGAAAGGTACGCGATAACGATCTGCTGTATGAGAATTGACAAGTGGATAACCTTGATTATCATAACCAACCACCACCGAGAAATGGTCTACATCCCCATGCATGACAAATCCGATTAAATCGCCAGGCAACAGCTGTGACACAGCTCCATGAGGGAACTTTTCCGTTGGTTTCACGATGTCGCTAAATAAACCGCTGGCAATCATTTTCCCATACCCGGATCGAATCAAGAAATGGTGGAATGAATCCGTTCGGATCCAAGATTCACTCCCTTCTTTGCCATAAAAATAACGCCACTTGCTTGTCATTGGGAGCCCGCCGCCTTCCTTGGGATCGCCGATCACTTGCGAAGCGAAATTCGTACAGTCCCCACCTACCGTGGTGTAATCTTTATAGCTTCGGTTATATCGATGACGGTTTCCTGCCCCCCATGCGATTCCTGCATATTTGTTAGCATAAGCAATTGCACGTTTGCGATTGTATATGCTACCAGGTGGAATGTCCTGATGATTAGGAACAAAAGGGAGCGCGGAACCATCTGAGGTGACGGGAATCAATTTGGGATTTTCTTCAAGTGGGTCTAAATACCACTCCTTATACAATAACCATCCGTGACCATTTTTTTTTAGTGTCAGCGCATGCCTTGTCCCTATGCCAAAAGATTGTGAAGGAGCATACGATTGTAAATAAAAATAACTAAGTTTCAAGGATTGAACGAGTGATATTCTGGCCAAATCTCCATCGAATTGAATCCGGGTGATGCGGATATCGGACTTAGCATCGATAAATCGTATCCCCCTTTTCTCCCCCCAAGTATGAAGGTATTCCGCTCGCTTGAGTTCTTGACGCATCGCATAATCGCTGGCTTTATGTCCGTGAACATAGTGCTGCTCGATTTGGACCTGATGATTATGTATGAGTAAATTCGCCCGAAGAGCGTACAATTCATTTAGAAAAGAAGTAACGTTACGTTCCTCGTCGGAATTCGCTACCATCTTCCTAGGTTCCATGGAGAAAGAAACACAAACAAGAAGGAGAAAGATCATCCCTATTCTGAATCTATACTTGTACACTTACTTGCTCTCCCCTATTCGCTTGAAAATTTCACGTCTTTTTAGCCCGTGCAACGCTAACACTGCGACTGCCCGTTGTACAACAAGGGCACCCGTTATGGGCGCCCTTGTTCATCTAGAACTCCGATAATTCCTTAAAAGACTTGATTTTTCCGTGCGCATGCGGAGTTTGCTTACGGATTTTGTCGGCATTTTCACGACGATGTTTGGAAGTTGTCATAATTACAATTCCTCCTTCGAGATGAACTTGCTTAATCGATCTTCAAGAATGTCTCCAGCGGCAAAAACCGATTCACAACAAGTGTGCCCAAGTGATTGCGTGATGAAGTTATCGGAGCACGTCACTAATATGCGCAGAAAAGGGAATCAATATGTCATTCGAAGCAACAAATTTGGTATGCTAACACCATGAATCATTCCTATGTAGAAACAAGACGAAATGAGGCCCATTCCTGTGATGTTCGACCCTACTGTATTCGAAAATTTAAAAGTCGCTATAGAAAACCAAGTCTACGATCTAGATAATCTGGACGAAATTATCCGTGTCACAGACCGGGTCGACCGTCTGGAGCTGTCCGTCATGGCACGAGAATTTGCACTTCAATTCGTACTCATCGATCATCCGGATATTACAGCCGAGATCCGGCTCGACACTTCGCTGAAAGATCTTGCTGCTGAAATTCTAGAAATGCCTGGCGAGACGCCGGCTTGTACACTTCGCATACGATTCTATATGAAAATCGAGAATCCTGATTCCCAGTGTGAGCGTATTGCTGAGGTCGTGCGGAAGATCTGGGAGCCTGAGCTGCCGACCGTGCAGACACTAAGCTTCGAATATGGGCAAAACCGCCCTATATATCGAAATACCGTCGAGCTGCGATTCAACCGCCGTATTAACGAGGACCAGATGGAGGATATTCCGAATCTGCTGGATCATATGCTGCAGACGCTAGGGAAGCTGGGGAAGTTGTGAGCGATCTTTATGCCAAGAATGCTCAACACCGATCAAAATAATATTTGCCCGTAGCCTTCACCTCTTTTAATATCCGTTGGGCTTCCTTAGGGCTCTGAACCACGATGATCTTGGTATGCTCGGCATGATCCTTAAGCTTGGCGAGGATACCAGGTCGCTTATCCCTGCGGAAATTCCATCCGATTTTGATAAAGGGCCAGTCAATCGACTCGGGGCACCCTTCGTTTATGTCCACCCTTGTCTTCCCATGATATTGAATTCTGCGCTTAATGACGCGATACTTGGTGATCCACGGAGATAAATCGAAGAAAAAAACAACATCCGCCGCTTGCAGTCGGATGTCTAATGTTTTCCCATATAACCCATCTATGATCCATGCATCATTCGCGACCAAGCTTCGATTCAACGCAGCAAATTCTTCGGCTGGCGTTGGTACCCAACCGGGCTGCCAATAAACCAAATCCAAATAATAAATCGGTAAATCCAGTATTTGCCCAAGCTCGCGAGTGAAGGTTGATTTCCCTGAGCCGCTGGAGCCTATGATCGCAATTTTCATCGTTATATCCCCTTACACATCCGCCGCGCAGCGGAAGCCCATATGCCCCGTCGAGCTATCCTGCGTATTCGATGAGCGCGCCGCAACACGGTAGCGGTTGCAATACGATTTGTGGCACATATGCGAGCCGCCGCGGATGACACGAGCTTCCCCGCGATCTGGTCCCTTCGGATTCAACAACTCACTATGCTGGTAGATATCTGGCCGGAACCAATCCGCACACCACTCCCACACATTGCCCGAGGTATTATAGAGCCCATATCCATTCGGCTTAAACACGCGCACTGGCGCCGTCCCGGCATAGCCATCGGAAGCTCGGTTGATTTTGGGGAAAGGTCCTTGCCAAATGTTGCACTGGTGTTCGCCATCCACCAGCAGTGAATCGCCCCATGGATAACGCCGCTGGACTAGCCCGCCGCGCGCTGCATATTCCCACTCGGCTTCCGTAGGGAGACGTTTGCCAGCCCACGCGCAGTACGCCTGCGCATCATTCCACGACACATGGACGACCGGATGATCCCATCGATCTTCAATGGAGGAATCCCAGCCTTCCGGCTTCGCCCAGTACGCGCCTTCGACTTTCAGCCACCATGGCACGGACTGTACCGCACTATCGACCTCTTGCCTCACTGTCTCCGAGACGAATTGATAGAACACGAATGACCAGCCGAACTGTTCGGCTTCCGTCCTGTAACCCGTATCCTGCACGAAGTCGCGGAATTCCGCATTGGTTACTGTACAAGCATCCATGTAGAACGGATCCAGCTTCACTGTATGCACAGGCCCTTCTCCGTCGGCCGCGAAGCCTTCTGCATCGTTCGTCCCCATCAGGAACTCCCCGCCCTGAAGCAGAATCATCCTGGATGTATTCGCATGCTTCTTACACGTGCCCGAACCTTCCATTGCCGCTTGGGATACAGCGATTTCATCATTCCCCACACCTGCAGTATCTCTTCGGACAGAACAGCACGCGCCTTTTGGTATCGTCATTGCGTTTCCTCCTTTTGGTACACCTTCGAATGTATCTTTTTCCCATTGTCCCATGTTCCGCATACACCAGCAACCTCTTTTCCACGCAAAAAGGAGCTGCATGCCGCAGCCCCTGCTAATCTTCCTTTTTCGCGCACAATAATCAACCTTATTTCTTCAATGATTCTTCTCAAGAAACAAGATGGATGTTGTGCTCCCGTTGTACGTACAATTTCACACAAATCCCGCAGACGAGAATCATTAGGATCGTCGTTAGGATACTTCCTTCCACACCAAATGAACCGCCCGATATGAGCGAATTGCCGTTTACGAGAATGGACAGGATAGGCTTGGTGTCCGTACCGGATACTGCAAACCCATAGACATGCCCCTGGAAGAAGTTCCATGCGAGGTGGAATCCAATAGGGAGCCATAACCCGCCCGTCATGACTCGCGTCAACGCGAAGAAAACACCGATCAGAAAAATATTAATCATTGTAAAAGGTGTACTCCAGATCCCCGGGTTCGCCCCATGCAGCAGCGCGAAGATGATCGAAGAAAACACAACACCCCAAGTAACGCCATATTGATGCTCTAGAAGACCTTGCAAATAGCCTCGATTGAACACTTCTTCGCAGATCGCTACCAAGGCGAACAATCCTACACCTGCAAGAACAGAAGTCCACGTATCTGCATCCGTATGTATCGATTGGAATTTCACACCGCCACAGAACCATATCGCGATCGCTCCAATACTGATGAGCAATATGCCGAGTCCAATGCCTTGTAGCGCACATGTAATCGAATGGGATTGACGTAATCCAAGCGACCACCCCTTACCTCTCTCGAACAGGAGAAACATCAGAATTACAGAGAGCATCATGCTTATCCCCGATATGATGATTAGCTTCCATTCCGGGCTGCTGGATTGCGCCCCCAAGACCAGGCTGCTCACCATCCCGCCTAATCCCATAAAGAGTACGAGCGAAAGAAGTACTTTTCCAAGAACCATAAATCTACGCAATCGAACCAGATCCCATCAAAATATTTGAAGAAATTAACTATATTTCCAATTATATCTGATCTGTGGACAGTTTTACTTTATTTTTTCATAAAAAAGACGCCCCTTCAAAAAAGGAACGCCTCCCACTACAAACAACTACATATCCTGTGCGACCAGCTTCTCCTCCGCTACTTTCTTCGACAGAATCTCGTTTTTGAGGAAGAAACAAACGACAAATGCAGCAACAGACATCACTAACGCGATCATATATAAATTCTGGAATGCCCCTGCGAAGACTGTCTTCGCCTGAGCCGCAATATCCGGCGCCAAATCCTTCGGAATGCCGCCAGTCGCGATCTTCTCCGCTGTGCCAGCTGAAAGCTTCAACGCGCTTACCCCATTGGTGATATGTGAAGCCAACAGACTGCCGAACAAGCTCATCCCAACCGTTGTACCTAATGCTTGAAACAGCTGCACCGTCGAGAGGGCAATCCCGCTCTCGTTCTTATTCACGGATTCTTGTACGATCAGATTATCCCCCGCGAACAATACGCCAAGTCCTGCACCCATAATGACGAAGTAGACCACAATCGCTCCGATAGATGTATCTACATTAATCTGCGATAAGAAGTAGAAAGCAATAATCGGCAGAATAAATGAAACGATGAATACATTCCGATAACGCAATTTCGTCAGCGTAAAGCCGTTCAACATACTCATTGGTATAGCACCGAGCATGAACGCCATCGTCAAGTATCCCGCTCCAGTCGGCGATAGCCCCATAATGTTCTGCGCATAGAACGGGAAGGAGGCGAAGCAGCCAATCAAGCCGAGACCAACGATAAACACAAGAGTCGATAACACCACAACGTTCCGATTCTTGAACAAGTGTAATGGAATGATCGGTTCCTCGACTCTCGATTCAATCCAGATGAGAAGACCAATCATTATACAGCCGAATACGAGTAAGCCGACAATAACTGGAGAGCTCCAAGCATAGCCTTGTGTATCCTTCAGAACAGGCGTCAGGAGCAGTGATACCAGTGCCGCGAGGAGCACAGCCGCCCCGGCCCAGTCGATCTTCGGCTTGCCCTCCCTCCGGTTCTCGCGCAGCCCTTTCGCCATGAATATCGCCGATACAACCCCGATGGGGATATTGATCAAGAAGACGAAATGCCAGCTTAATTGATCCACGATTACACCGCCCACCATCGGGCCTAACAGCTGAGGCAGGAACATTATAGGTCCGATCATACTTTGAATTTTGGCCCGTTGTTCGAGCGGATAGGTATCGCCGAGAATAATCATCGCGAGCGGCATCATTCCACCAGCACCAATCCCTTGAATCCCCCGACCGATCAGCAGCACGTCCATCGAAGTTGCGAGTCCGCTAATAATCGATCCACCGATAAATAACCCCATACAAATCATATAAATACGCTTGCGCCCAAATAAATCAGCCAATTTGCCGAGAATCGGCATGAATGCCGTCATCGTAAGCATATACACCCCTGCAACCCAACCGTACAGCTGCAGCCCATGCAGATCACGAATGATCGTAGGCATCGCCGTCGTGACAATCGTCTCATCGAGCGCTGAGAAAATGATGCCAATGAGCAATCCGATCATAATCAATGTCTTATTATTCTCTTTCACCGTTCCACCTCTATCTCTTGTTCTTACAATGCCGATCTGCCTAACATTCTTCCATGTTGGCACTGCTTCTCTATTGTACTGCGCCGATGTGAATCCACCTCGTTCTCGAGACGGAATTTCCCCTCCTACTGCAAATGGATTTTTCATTACATTCATTTTCCAAATATTTGTATAGAACGCATTCGTTATTGACAAAATAACCCTAAATTTGAATAGAAAGGCGTGTATGCATCATGGCGAGAAACAGAAAATTAGTACCCGAGGCGCAGCTTGCGCTAGCCCAAATGAAAATGGAGATCGCACAGGAACTCGGCATTTCGCTGCCTGAGGACGGTTATTACGGCAAAATGTCTACGAAAGATATCGGTACGATTGGCGGAGGCATGACCAAGCGGCTTGTACAGATGGGAATGCAATTGTCGAATCGATAAGTCGGAATGCAGATGTCAAAAAAGACCTCACCTGGGTTGAACGCCACCGTCCATCCTCCAAGCGAGGTCTTCTTGATGTTACGAGTTATTTTATCGATACCGGATGCTTCGCACCACGTACCATCACGACATAGCATAATACCGCAAGCACGCCAAGTAATGCGATAATGAGGCCCATTGGCACCGCCGTATGACTGCCTGCGATACCAACCAATGGCGCCATAATGCCGCCAAATATCGTCGACATCAGTCCAATCAATGCCGATGCGCTACCAGCAGCCTTTCCTTGATTCTGCATTGCCAGGGTGAAGGTCGCCGTCGATACGATCCCCACGCTGGATACGACGAAGAATAGCGGGATGAGCAAGCCCATGATTCCGATATCGAGCAGAATCATCACGAACAGCAGAATGCCTGCGATACTCGCTTGTCCTAAGCCATAGTGAAGCAGCTTCGTCTCACTAACGCGACCCGCAAGGCGTCCGGTCACTTGGCTCGCAAGGATAATACCAATCCCGTTGATCGCGAAGATCAAGCTGAACATCTGCGGTGTCACCCCGTAAATCTCCTGTAAGACAAACGGGGAACCTGAGATATACGCGAACATGGCACCAAGCACAAGCCCCTGCGACAAGGCATAACCCATAAACACACGGTCCCGGAACAAAGAACCGAAGGAACGGAATGTGCCTATAATCCCGCCTTTCAACCGGCGATTCGACGGCAGTGTCTCACGTAGACCGAAGATGACACCCAAGAACATGAGCACACCGATCACACACAATACAATAAATACACCACGCCAAGAGGTGAACTTAAGCAATAGACCGCCCGAAATCGGTGCGATAATTGGCGCTACGCCATTCACGAGCGACAGCATCGCAGAGAATCTCGTCATTTCGGAGCCCGAGTACATATCTCGGACAACCGCACGCGAGATGACAATCCCCGCCGCACCGCCTACCCCTTGAATGAACCGAAGGACAATGAACGACTCTATTGAAGGCGCGAGCACACAGATGATGGATGCCACAGCATAGATGATCAACCCCACCATCAGCGGATTACGTCGTCCCCAAAGGTCACTTAACGGCCCTATAATCAATTGCCCGAAAGAAATGCCGAACATGCAGGCGGTCAAGCTCATCTGTGTGAATGACGCGTTCGTACCAAAATCCTGCGCAAGCTCTGGCAGCGCAGGCAAATACATATCGATTGTAAGCGGCGCGAAGGCAGATAACCCTCCGAGCAGCAGGATAATCCATAATCGAGCGAGACGTCTGGGTGAATCCGCTATAATCGTCTCGTTTGTTGCATTTTTCATTTCTAACACTCCATTATCTAGTTACTACGATTCCTGTAACTATTATAATTACAGATTGCCAAATGATCAATCTTTATATGCTAGACGCCTGCGCGTGTAATCCAGCTTGCTTCTGATAGAATCGCCCGACATCGTAAGCCCCATCAACATGACGAGAATAAAACGCTCATACTACGATCTCCTTTTCAACAAAACATGACCCCATCTTACCAAATTCCATCCAAAAATAACTACAAAAATGGGAAACATATTCCGATGATTTACTATTAGAGCCTCCAACCACAGGATCGACAGAACCACCAAGATACGAAGGAGAGAACACCATGACAAAAGGTTTTAAGAATTGGGCACGCAAACTCAGTATCCTGAAAGTAAAATTCATTGCAATCTTCTTATTTCTTTCATTAGTTCCGATGCTTACCTTAACATTTATTCTAAGCGCTCAAGCCACCACAGAGCTCAAACAGAAGGTCATCGATGAACAGTCGCATGCAGCCCAGATTGGTGCCGATTTCATTAACGCATGGCTCAACGAGAAGATCAGTTCAATCGAAGAGCTGATTCAGAAAAACCCTGATTTTAAGAACGGCGATGTGAACAACATCCTCTCGAAATTAACGCTGGTCGAGCAAAGTGACCCTGATGTAAGTGTCATCACTTATATCGACCGCAACGGCCAGCTCACGGACACCAATGGGGCGAAATTGGACGGGACGAAATTTGACAATGTCATACAAGTTATGAAAGACAAGAAGATTATGGTATCCAATGTCTCTAAGAACGCAATTTCAAATAAATATACCATCTTCCTCGAAATTCCTATTCTAAGCGACCAAGGCGAATTTGTCGGAGCGATTCAGCCCGAAATCGATGCGAGCACACTGCTGGAGCGGATTAAGGGCATTAAATTAGGCGACTCCACCTACGCGTATCTCTTGTCATCCAATGGGATGTATGTCGCCCATCCGAACGAGCAGAAGGTCGGCAAAGACTTCAAAGCATTCGCACTGCCGGAGAAAGTCTCTATTTTTGAGAATTCTGTATTCCAAAATGAACATGGACATATGTCCTATCCGGAGAAGGAAGGCTCTAAAGCTGCTGCATATTCGACGATACAAGCTGCAGGATGGAAGCTGATCGTAACGGCTCCTGAGAAAGATGTGTATCAGGTCGTGAAGCAGATTCAGATCAGAGCACTTCTCGTTATCCTGATCTCTGCGATTATCATATCCTTCATCGCCGTGTACGTCGCATCGTACATGACAAGACCGATCCTGGATATCTCCAATATGATGGCCAAGGTATCCCAAGGCGATCTGACACTCAGGCTGCAAGTGAAAGGTAGAGACGAACTGGAGAAGGCCAAGGAAAATATCAATCTCATGCTCAGCTCCTTCGCCGAGATGATTCGCAAGATTACACAGACGACAGAGCGCGTCGCCGCGTCTTCCGAGGAACTGACCGCCATTGCGAACGATTCGACCCAATCGTCTGAACATATTGTACAGTCGGTGGATGACATTGTACGGGGATCGGATATTCAGGTCCAAGGGTCGGAACAGACAAGCCTTGCCATGGAAGAAATGGCAACCGGAATTCAGACGATCACGGTCTCTGCATCTACCGTAGCGGATACGGCATTATCGGTCGTACAGGAGGTCTCGGTCGGCAATCAAGAGATTCACCAGACCAAGGACCAAATGGCTAGAATGAGCCATACTGTCGCTAATACGGCATCCATGATAGAGTCACTCGAGACGAAATCCCAAGCCATTCAGCAGACGGTTCAGCTCATATCCGAAATTGCCAATCAGACCAACTTATTAGCGCTGAACGCCTCCATTGAAGCTGCGAGAGCCGGTGAGCATGGCAGAGGATTCTCTGTCGTAGCCGGAGAAGTGCGTAAGCTAGCTGAAGAGACTGGGCATGCGACGAATCATATCTCCAGTCATATTCATGAGATCCTGCGATCCATCAACCAAGCAGCAGCTTCGATGAAAGACGGCCTGACGGAAGTGGATATGAGCGTTATGCAAGTCGAGAAAGCCGGCACGACCTTCGAACGCATTCAACGTTCTGTCCAGCATGTGAATGATCAGATTCAAGAGGTCTCCGCT
>Ga0209025_1001168_pt1 | contig 37169 bp, 41 predicted proteins | sample AraplaMF_Col_mLB_FD_184256 | JGI IMG/M metagenome (GOLD analysis project Ga0209025, IMG submission 184256) | Arabidopsis root microbial communities from the University of North Carolina, USA - plate scrape MF_Col_mLB (SPAdes) (version 2) | ecosystem: Host-associated > Plants > Roots > Endosphere... | reverse complement strand
TCTACTTTTAAGTTTAGCAAAGTAGAGCGGAATTTCAATGTTAATTCGTCATACTTTTTTCTTTCTTTCATACATTTTAGTAAGAGTGTGAACGGAGGGAAGAAAAATGTTACGAAAAACTTGGCAAAATCGTGTAATTTCTCATATCCAAGAGAATTCTTCGCTTTACATATTTGTTTCCGTTTTATTATTGATGGGAGTAGTATTTGGGGCAATTCTTGTAAATAGTTTGCAGGTGAATCAAAAGCAAGATTTATCTTTTTATTTGAACCGATTTTTTGGACAAGTTTCCAAAGGTGAATTTGCAATTGCGAGTGAAATGTTTCGAGAAAGTTACTTTTCACAATTAAAATATATTGGATTTATTTGGCTGTTAGGTATTTCAATTATTGGATTACCACTGATCTTTATTTTATTATTTTTAAAAGGGGTAGTTGTTGGGTTTACAGTAGGTTTTTTAGTGAGTCAGCACGGTTGGAATGGATTGTTATTAGCATTTGTATCCGTGTTGCCACAAAATTTAATTATCATTCCAGCGTTTCTTGTAATGACGACAGTTGCTGCAAGTTTTTCTTTACGTATGATTAGGCATCAATTTATTCGAAAAATCAACGAGCCGCTATTGCCGATGTTAATACGTTACACTTGCTTTTTTCTAATCATTGGAGTGATATTAGCAATTGCCTCTAGTATTGAAGCGTATGCTTCACCAGTTTTAATGAAAGAAGTCGTGGAGTCTATTAATAAAAAATAAATACTACTTGAGAATAATTATCAAGTTATTTTGATTGTTTTTTCTTTTGACAGAAGCCCTTCTTCTGATATAATGGTGTAAGAGTGGCGAGGAGGGAGTAGTACCGAATGGAAGAGAGAATTGAACGAATTAAGAAGCAATTGCATGCAGCGAGCTATAAGTTAACACCACAACGTGAAGCAACGGTTCGTGTGCTGCTAGAAAATGAAGAAGATCATTTAAGCGCAGAAGATGTTTACCTCCTTGTAAAAGAAAAGTCGCCAGAGATCGGACTAGCAACCGTCTATCGAACTTTAGAGTTATTATCTGAGTTAAAAGTTGTTGATAAAATTAACTTCGGAGACGGTGTTTCACGCTATGACTTACGTCAAGAAGGTGCACAGCGTTTCCATCATCATTTAATTTGTACACAATGCGGTGCTGTACAAGAAATTCAAGAGGATTTACTTGGTGAAGTGGAGAAAAAAGTAGAACGAGACTGGAGCTTTAAGGTAAAAGACCATCGTTTAACTTTCCATGGGATTTGTAAAAATTGTCAAGAAAATGAAACGGATGAAAAATAACCTTTTCCTATTTAGCTAGGAAGAGGTTTTTTTATTTGAATTTAGGTATAAATCGCAGAAAGCTTGGCATATGTTGTAATAACATATATTTTGGAGGAGTTTACAATGCGCCGAGCTTTAAAATTAACTTTTGATGGGATGAAAGTATTTTTATTATTTACAGGTTGTACGATTTTGTTTTATTTCGCTATACTATGGATAAATGAAGAATATGAAAGTTATCATCGTTATGAAAAACCAAAAGAAGAGACAGTAGAAAAAGTATCAGGGAATGAGGAACCAGCAAAAGATGCTTTCGTAAATAGAATGATTTTTTTCTATGAAAATGGGGAGTAGTGCAGATTGGAAGATCAATTAAAAGATTTTATTCATTATATGATTGTTGAAAAAGGGTTAGCTAAAAATACAGTTGTATCCTATGAGCGTGATTTGAAAAGTTATGTGAAGTATTTACAACATGTCGAGCAAATCAAAACATTTCACGAAGTGACAAGGATACACATTGTGAATTTTTTGCAGTATTTAAAAGAGAACGGAAAATCATCAAAAACGTTGGCACGCCACATTGCCTCTATTCGTTCGTTTCATCAGTTTTTACTTCGTGAACGAGTGGTAGAACATGATCCATCTGTACATATTGAAACACCTCAAGGTGAGCGGAAATTACCGAAAGTATTGTCAGTGAGTGAGGTAGAGGCATTGCTTCAAACGCCAAAAGAGACAAGTGCATTCGGTATTCGCGATAAGGCTATGCTAGAGTTATTGTATGCAACAGGACTACGTGTTTCCGAATTAATTGCACTAAATTTAGAGGATGTTCATTTGACAATGGGATTTGTTCGCTGCGTCGGAAAAGGGAATAAAGAAAGAATCATTCCGCTTGGAAGCTTAGCAACGGAAGCAATTCAGCGGTATATTGAAAAGGGAAGAAAAGAATTGATGGGCAAAAAAACAGTAGATGCACTTTTTTTGAACCATCATGGCAACCGCTTATCACGCCAAGGTTTTTGGAAAATTTTAAAACGACTAGCAAAAGAGGCGAATATAGAAAAAGAGCTTACGCCGCATACTTTGCGTCATTCGTTTGCGACACACTTATTGGAAAATGGAGCGGATTTGCGTGCTGTACAAGAAATGCTGGGACATGCAGATATTTCAACAACACAAATTTATACGCATGTTTCAAAAGCTAGATTAAAAGATGTATATAAACAGTTTCACCCGAGAGCATAATGATTATGCTCTTTTTTTATTGTAATGTAAGGCGGGAGTGTAAGAGTTAGGTAGTTTTGACGATTCGCATTCTAGTAATTATAGAATGCATTTTGAAAATGGAAAATAAGTAGAAAAAAGCACTTCACAAAAACTTCACAAACATTTCTTATATTGTTTTCAGCAGGAGGCTAGAATACGACTAGTCTTTTCCTCTATACTAAGTAGAGTATGAAGGAGGAAATGATAATGAAAAAACTGATAATTACGTTATTTATTGCGATGCTAGCATTAGCTGGTTGTAATACAAAGAAAGAAGAAGCGCCGAAAAAAGAGAAACTTGAAGAAGTTAAAGTAGCAGTTCAAACAAACCCGAAAGAAATTAAGCCAAATGAAAAAACAGAAGTACAGGCACTTGTTACGCAAGGAAAAGAAAAAGTAACGGATGCTGACGATGTGAAGTTTGAAATTTGGAAAGATGGCGAAGAAAAACATGAAATGTTAAACGGTAAGCATAAAGGGAAAGGTGTTTATGCGGTAGAGAAAACATTCCCATCTGACGGCGTGTATCATGTTATTGCACATACAAATGCACGTGAAATGCATGTTATGCCAGAAGTGAAAATTGCTGTAGGAAATGCAAAAGTTGAGGATACGAAGAAAGAAAATGGTGGTCATGAAGCAGGACATGGCGATCATAAGAGTGATACGATGATTCACCTTATGGCTGGCGATGTAAAAGCAAATGCTGAATCAACAATGAAAGTTCATTTGAAACAAAAGGAAGAAGCATTAACTGGAGCTGAAGTACAACTTGAAATTTGGAAAGACGGCGTGGAAAAACATGAGTTTATTCCAGCAAAAGAAGGTAATAAAGGCGAGTATGAAAGCAAACATACGTTTAAAGACGCAGGTGCTTATAAAGTGAAGGTTCATGTGAGAAAAGGTGAACTTCACGAACATAAGGAAGAAACAGTAGAGGTAAAATAAGGAGCGGCTCTTTAGAGCTGCTTTTTTCTTTAGGTTAATGAAATATATCATAATTTCATTAGCACTTCTGTGCAGAATGGATTACAATAGAAAGTGTGACAAAAATAAGAATTTCTACGAAAATGTATTAAAAAGAAAGCGTAAACATGTTATGATATCAGTATGAGATGTCTGACATCTGACTTAGAAAAAACAGGAAAGTTTTTTGCTTCGTTTGAAAATAGAGCGAAGCGGGTTGGAGAATGGCTTGAACAAGTGTTTTAGTTAGTGGGGAAACGAGAGAATTCTTACTGATAACAGTTTCACTTTACAACGTTTTGAACATACTACAAGAAGTAGAACTGAACATATAGGAGGTTGCAGTTATGAATAAATATAAACGTATTTTCCTAGTCGTAATGGACTCTGTAGGAATCGGAGAAGCTCCAGATGCTGAAAAGTTTGGTGATGTAGGTTCTGATACAATCGGTCATATTGCTGAACATATGAATGGATTACAAATGCCAAACATGGTGAAATTAGGCCTTGGTAATATTCGTGAAATGAAAGGGATTTCTAAAGTAGAGAAGCCACTTGGTTACTATACAAAAATGCAAGAAAAATCTACTGGTAAAGATACAATGACAGGCCACTGGGAAATCATGGGTCTTTACATCGATAAACCATTCCAAGTGTTCCCGGAAGGATTCCCAAAAGAGTTACTTGATGAGTTAGAAGCAAAAACAGGGCGCAAAATCATCGGTAATAAACCTGCTTCTGGAACAGAGATTCTTGATGAACTTGGTCAAGAGCAAATGGAGACAGGTTCTTTGATCGTGTATACTTCTGCTGATAGCGTATTACAAATCGCAGCTCATGAAGAAGTAGTACCACTTGAAGAGCTATATAACATTTGTAAAATTGCACGTGAGTTAACACTGGACGAAAAATATATGGTGGGCCGCGTTATTGCTCGTCCATTCGTTGGAGAACCAGGAAACTTCACACGTACACCAAACCGTCATGACTATGCGTTAAAACCATTTGGTCGTACAGTAATGAACGAACTAAAAGATAGCAATTATGACGTAATTGCAATTGGTAAAATTTCTGATATTTACGATGGGGAAGGCGTAACTGAATCTCTTCGTACAAAATCTAATATGGATGGAATGGATAAGCTTGTAGATACATTGAATATGGACTTTACAGGTCTTAGCTTCTTGAATTTAGTTGATTTTGATGCGATGTTCGGTCATCGTCGTGATCCTCAAGGATACGGAGAAGCATTGCAAGAATATGATGCACGTCTTCCAGAAGTATTTGAAAAACTAAAAGAAGATGATTTATTAATCATTACAGCAGATCATGGTAATGATCCAATTCATCATGGTACTGACCATACACGTGAATACGTACCATTACTAGCATATAGCCCAAGCATGAAAGACGGCGGACAAGAATTAACACTTCGCCAAACATTTGCTGATATTGGTGCGACTGTAGCAGAAAACTTCGGTGTGAAAATGCCAGAATACGGAACAAGTTTCTTAAACAACTTAAAGAAATAAGGGGGACAACATAATGAATCGTGAACTTATTACAAAATCAGCTTCATACTTAAAAGAGAAATTCCAAGAAACACCACAAGTAGGACTTATCCTTGGATCTGGACTAGGTGTCTTAGCAGATGAAATCGAAAATGCTGTAACAGTACCATACAGCGAAATTCCTGAATTTCCAGTATCAACTGTAGAAGGTCATGCAGGGCAGCTTGTATTTGGTACACTTCAAGGTGTTACTGTAGTTGCGATGCAAGGACGTTTCCATTTCTACGAAGGATATGACATGCAAAAAGTAACATTCCCAGTTCGTGTTATGAAGGAACTAGGTGTAGAAACAGTTGTTGTAACAAACGCAGCTGGTGGTGTAAATACATCATTTGAACCAGGCGATCTTATGTTAATTTCAGACCATATTAACTTCATGGGTACGAATCCATTAATCGGACCAAATGATGCTGAAATGGGCGTACGTTTCCCTGATATGTCTACATCGTATACGGAAGAGCTTCGCGAAATGGCAAAACAAGTTGCGGAAGACTTAAATATTAAAGTGCAAGAAGGTGTATACGTTGGAATGACAGGTCCTGTATACGAAACACCTGCTGAAATTCGTATGCTTCGTACACTTGGCGGAGATGCAGTTGGTATGTCTACTGTACCGGAAGTTATTGTAGCGCGCCATGCTGGTATGAAAGTACTTGGAATTTCTTGTATTTCAAACATGGCAGCTGGTATTTTAGATCAGCCACTTCATCATGATGAAGTAATTGAAACGACAGAACGTGTGAAATCTAATTTCTTAGCATTAGTAAAAGCAATTGTAAAACAAATGAAGGGGTGAGTTTACAATGAGAATGGTGGACCTAATTGCCAAAAAACGTGATGGACATGCATTAACAACAGAAGAAGTGAAATTTATTGTAGAAGGCTATACAAATGGTGACATTCCAGATTATCAAATGAGCTCATTCGCAATGGCAATTTTCTTCCAAGATATGGATGATCAAGAGCGTGCCGATTTAACGATGGCAATGGTGAATAGCGGCGATACAATTGACTTATCAGCGATTGAAGGAGTAAAAGTAGATAAGCATTCAACGGGCGGTGTTGGTGATACAACTACGCTTGTATTAGGTCCATTAGTGGCTGCTTTAGATGTACCAGTTGCTAAAATGTCTGGTCGAGGATTAGGGCATACAGGCGGTACAATCGATAAATTAGAAGCAGTACCAGGATTCCATGTGGAAATTGAAAATGATGAATTTATTCGTCTTGTAAATGAAAATAAAATTGCAGTTATCGGACAAAGTGGAAACTTAACACCTGCTGATAAAAAGTTATATGCACTTCGTGATGTAACAGCGACAGTAAACTCGATCCCTCTTATTGCGAGCTCTATTATGAGTAAAAAAATTGCTGCTGGTGCAGATGCAATTGTACTTGATGTAAAAACAGGTGCAGGTGCATTTATGAAAACGGATGAAGATGCAAAACGTTTAGCAGAAGCAATGGTACGTATTGGTAATAATGTTGGTCGTAAAACGATGGCAGTTATTTCTGATATGAGCCAACCGCTTGGCGAGGCAATTGGTAATGCATTAGAAGTACAAGAGGCAATTGATACATTACAAGGTAAAGGACCAAAAGACTTAGAAGAGTTATGTTTAACACTTGGAAGTCAAATGGTATACCTTGCTGGAAAAGCTTCTTCTTTAGAAGATGCGCGTGAAAAACTAATCGAAGTAATGAACAATGGAAAAGCGTTAGAAGCGTTTAAAACGTTCCTGGCAGCGCAAGGCGGGGATGCTTCTGTTGTTGATGATCCTTCTAAACTGCCACAAGCACAATTTAAAATTGAAGTAGAGGCAAAAGAAGATGGATACGTATCTGAAATTGTTGCAGATGAAATTGGAACAGCAGCAATGCTTTTAGGGGCAGGCCGTGCAACGAAAGAATCTGAGATTGATTTAGCTGTTGGACTTATGCTTCGCAAAAAAGTGGGCGATAGCGTGAAAAAAGGTGACTCACTTGTTACGATTTACGCGAATCGCGAAAATGTAGAAGATGTAAAAGCGAAAATTTATGAGAACATGAAAATTGCGAAAGACCATGTTGATGCACCGAAACTCGTGCATGGCATTGTAACGAAATAAGCTAAAAAGCTAAGGAGCCTTCTCCTTGGCTTTTTTTACTGTTTTTTGTTTATAATAATAATGGGTGAAATTATGATTAAAATTTGTGCAGTAACGAAAGAAGATGAAGTATTATACGATGTTTCGTTAGAAGAAACAGGACGAGAAGATATCGCATGGTATTGGCTTGATTTATATAAGCCAACAAAAGAAGAGTATACATACATTTTACAAAAACATTTTAAGTTCCATCCCCTTGCGATTGAAGATTGTGTAGAATATGTACAGAGACCAAAAGTGGATTTCTATGATGGATATAACTTTTTAGTTCTCCATGCATTTGGAGAAGATGGATTAGAGCCACATGAGATCGATCTATTTGTTAGTGATCGTTATATTGTCTCTTTCCATTTTTCACATAATAATGCGATTGAAAGAGTGTGGACAACACTTGGCGAGAGGAAACGTATCAAGAAGAGTCCCCTCCATGTAGCACATACAATCATTGACCAAATTGTGGATGACTACTTTGCACCTGTTTATTATATTGAAGATCATTTAAATGCGATTGATGATAATTTAACAGGGGATACAGCAGGGCGTGTACTAGAAGAAGTATTCGATATTCGTACGGACTTATCTAAGCTTAGACGTACAATTATACCGATGCGTGACCTCTTGTATCGTATTTTAAATTCAACTCGGTTTTACGGTGTAAGTGATCATGAAATTTACTTTAAGGATATACATGATCATTTACTAAAGCTTTCTGAAATGATTGAAGCAAGCCGAGAATTAACAGCTGATATTAGAGATAGCTATTTTTCATTGAATTCGCATCATATGAACAATATTATGAAAACATTAACGGTTTTCTCGACCATCTTCATGCCATTAACATTTATTGCAGGGGTGTATGGGATGAACTTCGCGCATATGCCAGAGTTAGCAGGGAAATATAGCTATTTTATTTGTTTAGTTATTATGGCGTTAATTGGTGGAGGAATGATGGCCTGGTTCTATAAAAAAGGATGGTTTAAGTAAAAAAACGCCGAGGGGATTCCCCGGCGTTTTTTCTAGCCAATAGCATGTAACACAAACATGGCTAAGAATAGGCATGTAATGATATACATAGACGGTGCGACTTCTTTATGCTTTCCAAGAGCAATCTTCAAAATAGGATAAGCAATAAATCCGAACGCAATGCCATCAGCGATACTATATGTGAGCGGAATCATAACGATAATTAAGAACGCTGGAAATCCTTCTGAAAAGTCGTTTAGAGGGATTGCCTGAATGTTTGTAATCATTAGACCGCCAATAATAATTAAGATTGGTGCAATGGCACTATCAGGAATTAATTTTACAAACGGAAGAGCAAACAGTGATGCAAAGAATAACATCCCTGTAACGATAGACGTCAGACCTGTTTTACCGCCTGCTGTAATACCTGCGGCACTTTCTACTGTTGAAACGGTAGGACTTGTGCCAAATAGACCACATGTCATTGCTGAAATTGCATTTGCTTGATAAGCACGTGGAAATTTACGGTCATCTTCTAATAATCCGTGTAAAAGTCCCATGTTCTCAAAAATAAGCACCATGCTTAAGGAAAATGTTGCAATCCAAAACGGTAAGGAAGAAAGTTTCCCAAATGACATAGCACCAAACACATCCCCGTAGTTAGCGAATGAAAATGAGCTATTTCCTACTTGGCTTGTATCAACAAGACCAAATAGCCATGCAATACCGGTTCCAATTGCAATCGTCCATAAAAAGTTCCCACGTACGTTACGAATAAATAACACAAGTGCCACAATAAGAGTAAGCAGTGTTGCCAAAACAACAGGACTACTTAATTTTCCTAATGCAACAGCAGTGTTCGGATGCGAAACGACAAGACCGCCTTTTTGCAAACCAATGAAAGCTAAGAATAAACCGATGCCGACAGTAATCGCTTCTTTTAATGACTTTGGAATTGATAATGAAAGCGTACGAGCAATCGGTGTAAACGCGGCGATTGCAAAAATAATACCGGCGATAAAGACAGCTGCTAATGCTTCTTGCCAACTTAATCCAAGCGTATGCACAGCTGTGTACGTGAAGAATGCATTTACACCCATACCTGGTACAAGAATAGCAGGTGCATTTGCCCAAAATGCCATCATTAGACATCCGACAAATGAACTAAAAACAGTTGCCAAAATTCCTGCTTCAAGTGGAATGCCGGCATCTGATAAAATGGAAGCATTGACAATCATAATATAAACAATTGTGAAAAATGATGTTGCTCCAGCTAATATTTCTTGCTTTGGTGATGTATGGTGTAGGTCTAATTTAAATGTTCTTTCAAGTATTCCTTTCATGTTAAACCTTCTTTTTCATATCCCTCTCCCACCCGTGATATCTCTTTTGTAAAGAGCTCACCGTCCTTTATTATATCAGAACATAATCTTTTTACAATAAATAAAATGAGAACGTTTACTTAAAAGGTAACTGGTGCTATAAATATGTGAAAATGGCACGGACATTAGAGATGATTTCTAGTTCTCCAGATTGAATTGGAGGAGCAGCTTGTGCGTGTAAAGTAGCTTGAGACATAAATTCACGCGGTGTTTGTGCTGATTCTTCAACGAGTGAAAGTGGGACGGGATTAATATTTAAATTATACGAACTCGCAATTGTACGAGCTTTTTCTTGAGCGTGCTGGACTGCTTGTAATAGTGCTTGTTGATAGTAAGCGTTTGGATGGGAAATGCGGAAGCGTAATCCTCTTGCTACATTTGCTCCATTTGTAACGGCTATATCATATACTTCCCCAGCTTTTTGTACATTTAAAACGGTAATTTCATACAAATGCTCTACTCGGTACCCTTGTAACAATGCTTTTTCGTTTACGTATTCATATTGAGGAGTAATTGTATAGGAAATGGTTTCTATATCCTTATCAGCGATACCGATTTGTTTAAGTGCAGCAAGTAATTGTTTAGATTGGATTGCATTTTCCTCCTGTGCTTGTTTCACATCTTTATTATCTGTTCTAATACCAATTGTTAATACAACGACATTTGGTTTCGCTTTTATAACTCCTTCTCCTTGTACAGTAATAGTTGCTTGTTTTCCATTGCGGATATCGGGTGAATAGGGATTCATGCCAACTTGCATTTTTGCTCACCATCCTTTCTATATGTATATGAACAAAAGAGAGAGAAAATTGTATGTAAAAAGTTACATAATTGAGAATCAAAAGGAAAGAAAGCATATACAATGTAGGTATTTATAGATTATAATATGTGTAAATATGATAAAAAAGGGTCGAGGCTAGTGAGCGAAAAAAGAGAAGCACTGATTTTAGATTTATCTACATCATTTCGAAAGATGATACGTTTATTACAAAATGATATTAATACACGTTTTTCAGAGCATATGCCATATAATGAATTTTCTGTATTGCGTGCATTATTTTTGAAAAGCCCACAAATGGCTTCGCAAATAGCTAGTGAAGTGAACGTAACATCCAGTCATATTACAGCAGTAACAGATCGTTTAGTTAGAAAAGGTTTTGTAACAAGAAAACGTTCTGATTCAGACCGTCGTATTGTGTATTTGGAGATTACAGAACATGGAAAAGAAGTTACACAAGAACTTGAAGCTGTACGTAAAGAATACTATAAAGAAAAATTTAAAGGGTGGAGCGATCAAGAGATTGAGATGGTATTAGAACTATTTGGTCGCGTACTATAATTACAATAAATGAGGGTAGGGGGGCAAAGTGCTTTCCTATCCTTTTTCTTTTGAATAAAAATATTTTGAAACTCCAATACTTTAAGTAAAAAGTATCGGAGGGAAAATAATGAAATACATCGTTTCATTTGTAATTATTATTGGAAGTTTTATATGCTCTAGCACATTAATTTATGCAAAAACACCAATCCAAGTTGTTCAAAAAGAACTGCACTATATTGCGAGTGATCAGCCCGTTTTATATTCGAAATTATGGGTTCGTTCTATGCAGAATACTATTCTTTTTCACCATAGTAATAATATTCGTGAGCAAGATACACTGCGCAATGTCACAAATTCTTCTCTCGTAAAAGTAAAACAACTTTCACTTGAAAAGGCTTCGCATTACATCCCGAGGTTATCTCAATACGTCTCTAAATTTGAAAATAAAAATGTTCAAGTGTATTACGTTGCTGTTCGTTATGAAGTGAAAAAAGAAAATCCATATCAATTAAATGGAATGAATTATTTTCTTCAAGTGTTTGTGCAGGAACAAGGAGATTGGAAAGTTGCTGAAAGTATTATAGCACCGACAGATCAAATGATAGAGAATGGCGATGGATTTGGAATGAAAGAAGAGAAGGGATATGGGAAAAGAAGAGAGAGTGTGAAATAACCTCCTCGGGTGAGGAGGTTATTTTGCATATAAAGAGAGCTTCTGTTTTAACAGTCGGTACAAGGTAACATATGTTAGTAGGCCAGAGCCTATAAAGTAGATATAGTAAAGAGGCAAAGAATTACTGCCATCAGTAAAAACAACGCCGCCAAGAAGTGCGAAGCAAATAGAAGTACAGATTAAGAAATACTTATGAAGTTTTGGGTATAACAATATTTTTCCGTTATGCTCATTAGGCGCACGCGTATATAAATAAGATCCTAACGGAAGACAAATTAGTATATAGATAGCGGGACTTAACAATGTCCAAACAGATGGGATGTGATGATAAGTTGGTCCCGTCTGTAGGTCTCCAAATTCATCTTTAAAAGGTCCATTTTGTGGGTCATAGTTATAATGAATATGAAAATAATTAAGAGGAGCTACAACACTTACATTTTCTGTATAATGGGCATATTTATTGTAATTATAATTGTACTCTTCTTGTGATAAATCTACATGTAATGCGAAAAAAGGGAACGTAAGCCTAAAGATGTATAAAGGTAAAATGATCATAATATAACTTAAAGCGCCTTGTGAGATTACGTTCCCTGTAATTGTTCCAATAAAGAGTGTGAACGTATAGACTGCAATAAGCGTAATGATTGTATATACAAAGTACAAATGAAAAGGTGAAAAGGATTGATACTGAGCATGTATCGTATTCCTATAGATGATATACATAAAAAGCCAACTGAGGCTCAGTGCGCCCACAATATGAACGATACCTAGTAACCATTTCGACAAAAATAGATGTGAACGTTTAAATGGCATAGACCATAAGAAGTCAATGCTTTGATTATTGCGTTCCCGTCCTATTAATAGAATAGCTAATCCCATTAATAGAAGAGCTGGGAATAGTATGCCAGCTCCTTGTAAAAAATACCCGTAATAAGTATCTGTTGTTTTGCGTAAATATTCAGCCCTATGCTGAGCGTCCGTGTAATATTTATATGGTAAGACGTATAAAGTGCTTAGCCAAAAGAGCCAAATTACATATTTTCCTTGTTTATAATTCTGTATCCATAAAGCTTTATGAAACATATATTTACCTCAATTCATACTTATTTTCCTCCAAAAGAAAACTTCAATTTTAATAGACGTGTAAACACAAAGTAACTAATGATAGCAGCTAGGAAAAATCCAATATAATAAGAAAGGAGTGCATCTCGTCCTCCTAATATTCTACCGCCAAGCAGTCCGAAGCATAGAACAGTGCAAAGCATGAACCACTTTTGTAACTTAGGGAACAATAGTATTTTTCCGTTTTGTTCGTTAGGTGTACGTGTGTACAGAAAAGTTGCGATTGGTAACAAGGTAATAATGTAAGTAAATGGCGTTAATAGTGTCCAAGGAGAAGGGATAGAAGTATGTTCCATTGGATCGTCCTGTGGGACACTAGAAAGTTTATTTCCTTGGTCATCAAATGTTTCTATCGGGTGGTAATCAAAAGTAATTGAAAAAGATTCTAATGGTGAAATGATGCCTACATGTTGTAAGTACTCATGAGTATGTCGCTCTATTTCTCCCATTGCCTCTAAAGACCATTGTGTATGGGTATAAATGAATCCAGAAATTAATAATACGGAACCGTATGGTAAAAATAATAAAATTGCCGTTAAGCTACTTTGCGAGAAAATATGTCCAGTAATGGTTCCGATAAATAAGGTGAATGTATAAATAGCAATGAGTACAACCGTAGCATATAAAAAGTAACTATGGAACGGAGTAAAGATTTGATACTCATTGTGAAACGACATGTTTTTTATTCCGTACATGCTAATCCAGCAAACAATTTGCACTGTAATAATATTCAAAACGCCAAGCAACCATTTTGTTAAAAAAATATCTTTTCGTTTAAAAGGCATCGAGAATAGAAAATCGGTTGATTGATTGTTACGTTCCCACCCAATTAAAAGACAAGCAAGTGCAATAAGAGCAGCTCCTTGAAAGAGGACGGCACCATCAGATGTCTGAAAATAGTAGGAGTAGTAATACGTATAGTCATCAAGCTTCATTTTTGATTGGTTTATCTCCATTTGTGCTGCTTGATAATATTTATAAGGTAGCTGATACAAACTAATTAACCAAAACAATAAAACAATATATTTCCCCTGTTTCCATTGTCGTATCCATAAAGCTTTATGAAACATGCGAATCCTCCTCAAATGTTGTGACAAATATATCTTCGAGTGACATTTGTAATTCTTCTAGTAACAGAGGTTGCTCTTTATGGAATTTTTCTAACGTAATTGCTACATTGCTTTCAATTAAAATGGTATATACTTTTCCTGTTTGATTTAATATTTTTATATTATTTAAATTTTCTAGTTTTTGCGGCAATGAACGTTCGTAGGCAACTTGTATTTTTGCGTAGCGAGATTTTGTATCTTCTAACGCTGTAATCGAAGCAATCGTATGATTTTTTAAAATAATAACCGTGTCTGCAATTTTTTCCACTTCATCTAAATGATGAGTAGAAATGAGAATGGTAATCTCCCGTTCTGCCACTTCTTCAATTAAAAATTGCAAAAATTGTCTTTTTACAATTGGATCAAGTCCATTGGTTGGTTCATCTAAAATAATGTATTCTACACCTGTACAAAAAGCTAAAATAATAGCAAGAAGTGCTTTCATACCGCGTGAGTAGCTACGAATGCGTTTTTCAGGTAGATTGAAGCGCCCTAGCAGCTGATAAAAATATTCTTCATTAAAGTTTGTATAAACAGTCTTATAAAACTTCGCAATTTCTTTTACTGTATATCCACTTAATATATTAGTAGAATCCGGTACATAAGCTACCTTCTGCTTAATTTCTGGATGTTTATGAACATCCATATCATCATATGTAACAGTTCCGTCATCCGGATCTAAAATCCCAACAAGCGTCCGAAGTAAAGTGGTTTTCCCCGCACCGTTCCTTCCGAGTAATCCAACAATACTTCCTTTTTGTAATGTGAAAGAAATATTGTCTAAAATGACTTGGTTATCAATTGTTTTTTTGATGTTCGTCACTTTTAGCATCTGTATTCCCTCCCAGTTCTTTATAGTATGAGTCTATCCAGTCGTGAATTTTTTCTTTCGTAATTCCAAGATAAGAAGCTTCTAGTAATAGTTGGTGAAATTGTTTTTGGACCATAGCAATTTTCCTTTCATCCCATGTCGGTGTAATCGATTGAGAGACAAATGTACCTTTTCCTCGCAGTGTTTCAATAATTCCTTGTCGTTCTAATTCTTGGTACGCTTTGCTTACTGTATTCGGATTAATGACAAGAAGTGAAGCAAGTTCACGTACAGATGGTAGTTTATCGTTTGGTGCTAACATGCTTTTTAGTACGAGTTCTTTTATACTTTGAACAATTTGTTCCCATATCGGAGTGCTGCTTCTTGGATCAAGTTGAATGTGCAAGAGCAATGTCTCCTTCCTGATGAAATTTAAGTGTACTACTAGATGTAATACACTTAATACAATATATATGATAGATTTGTTTGTCAACACAAATTTATAGAAAAATATGGTATAAAAACATATTGTTTGGAAAAAATAGGTTTGATATAGAATGGAGGGTTAGTCATGAAGCGAGTTTTTGGAATACTTGTTTGTTTCATGTTGCTATTTTCTAGTGTTTCAGTTGGCTTTGCACAATCTGAGAAAGCGCAGTCTGAGAAAACAGAAGTAGAAAAGACACCGAAGTTAGCGGAGGAAGCATCGTCAGCAATTGTTATTGAGCAAGATACAGGTAAAGTCTTATTTGAGAAAAGTCCAAATGAAAAACTGCCGCCTGCTAGTATGACAAAGATTATGACAATGTTGCTTATCATGGAACAAGTTGAAAAGGGAAAACTAAAACTAGAGGATAAAGTCAGAGCAAGTGAACATGCAGCTTCAATGGGTGGTTCACAAATCTTTCTTGAGCCGGGTGAAGAGATGACAGTGAATGAAATGCTAAAAGGGATTGCAATTGCATCGGGAAATGATGCATCTGTTGCGGTTGCTGAGCATATCGCTGGTTCAGAAGAAGGCTTTGTAAACATGATGAATAAAAAAGCAAAGGATTTAGGATTGAAAAATACACATTTTCAAAATCCAACGGGTCTTCCAGCGAAAGACCATTATTCAACAGCATATGATATGTCAATTATGGCGAAAGAGTTGATGAAATATCCACTCATTCGAAAATATACAGGAAAGTATGAAGATTACTTACGTGAAAATACAGAGAAAAAGTTTTGGCTTGTGAATACGAATAAATTAGTTCGTTTTTATCCTGGGGTGGATGGGGTGAAAACAGGTTTTACAACAGAAGCAAAATATTGTTTAACAGCATCAGCTGAAAAAAATGGCATGCGTGTCATTTCTGTTGTCATGGGAGCGCCAACATCAAAAGAACGTAACAACCAGGTAACAAAGCTCCTTGATTATGCATTTGGACAATATACAACGAAAAAATTGTATAAACGTGGTGAAAAAATTCAAACAGTAAAAGTAGGAAAAGGGAAGAAAGAAAAGGTAGATTTAGTTTCATCGGATAACGTATCTCTTCTGATGAAAAAAGGCGAGAATATGGACAAGGTAAAACAGGAAGTTATCGCTGAAAAGAAAGTAAAAGCACCAATTAAAAAAGGTGATGCACTCGGTACACTTGTTATAAAAAAAGATAAAGATGTTTTATTAAAGCAAACGATTGTAGCGAAAGAAGATGTTGCTGCAGCGAGCTGGTGGGAACTATTTAAAAGAAGTTTAGGGATGTTTTCAACATCGAAATAGAAGCAAAGGTATTACTACTTTCTTACCCTCATGCATGAAAAAGGTAGAATAATTGCTGAAAGATTCACATTATGACGAAATAGTACTTCTTTTGTCAGTAGGAAGGATTCTTATTTTATGTTCACGAAAACCTTATGTAAATGAGTCAAGTTTAAGCATAAGGAGGAAATCGTGTGAGTCTTTCCATGCATTTAGAAGTAAAGCGTGATGTCTTATGTGTTCGGCTAGCGGGTGAATTAGATCATCATACTGCTGAAGAGTTGCGAGCAAAAGTAACGGATATGATTGAGACGCATCGCGTTCATCATATTGTACTAAGTTTAGAAAAACTAACATTTATGGACAGTTCTGGTCTTGGTGTTATATTAGGCAGATATAAGCATGTTAAAGGTTTAGGAGGGGAGATGGTCGTTTGTGCAATCTCACCTCCTGTAAAGCGTTTATTTGAAATGTCAGGTCTGTTTAAAATCATTCGCTTAGAAGAAAGTGAAGCGCATGCGCTCGCGACATTGGGGGTGGCATAAATGAGAAATGAAATGAACCTTCAATTTTCAGCATTAAGTCAAAATGAATCGTTCGCTCGCGTCACAGTTGCTGCTTTTATTGCACAATTGGATCCAACGATGGAGGAATTGACAGAGATAAAAACAGTTGTGTCTGAAGCAGTCACAAATGCAATTATTCATGGGTATGAAGGGAATGCAGAAGGTGTTGTTTACATTTCAGTGATTTTGGAAGAAGCAATGGTGAAACTCACGATTCGAGATGAAGGGGTTGGCATTTTTAATTTAGATGAGGCAAGGCAACCTCTTTTTACAACTAAACCTGAATTAGAGCGTTCCGGAATGGGATTTACTATCATGGAAAATTTTATGGATGAAGTAGAAGTTATTTCAAATGAATCTTTCGGGACAACAATCCATTTGACAAAATACTTATCAAATAGTAACGCTCTATGCAATTAAGGAGAATTGCCTATGGACATTGAGGTCAGAAATGAGAAGAAGAAACCTCAGTTAAAGGACCACGAGTTAAAAGCGTTAATTCAAAAAAGTCAAGATGGAGACCAACAAGCAAGAGATACAATAGTCCAAAGTAATATGCGTCTTGTATGGTCAGTTGTGCAACGTTTCCTCAATCGAGGATATGAACCAGATGATTTATTTCAAATTGGCTGTATTGGACTCTTGAAATCGGTAGACAAATTTGATTTGTCTTTCGACGTGAAATTCTCAACCTATGCAGTTCCAATGATTATTGGAGAAATACAGCGATTTTTGCGTGATGATGGATCCGTGAAAGTAAGTCGTTCTTTAAAGGAGACTGGAAATAAGATTCGAAAGATGAAAGATGAGCTTTCTAAAGAATATGGAAGAGCTCCAACGATTAATGAGGTAGCAGAAGCGCTTGAGTTGACACCAGAAGAAGTTGTTCTTGCGCAAGAAGCGAGTCGCACACCATCATCCATACATGAAACAGTTTATGAAAATGATGGAGATCCTATTACGATACTAGATCAAATCGCGGATCAAACAGAAACGAAATGGTTTGATAAAATCGCTTTAAAAGAGGCAATTAGAGAACTGGATGAGCGTGAACGCTTAATTGTATATTTGCGCTATTATAAAGATCAAACTCAATCAGAAGTAGCAGAGCGAATTGGAATTTCACAAGTCCAAGTATCAAGGCTTGAAAAGAAAATATTAAAACAGATGAAAGATCGAATAGATGAATAGCCATCTATTCGATTTTTTTGCTTTGAACTAGAAACCAGTGATAGTTCAAATAAGATTGAGAAGAAGAAAAAATCGCATCTTATGTTACTGTTGTTATCCTTTCCAAAATCAAGAAATTTCATTCACCCAGAAGTATTTATGTAATTTATTGATAATTATGTAAATTAGGAATGTAATTCAAGTATAAACTTGTCATAGAGGGGAAAGGAAACCTTAATAAACCTCACTTGAAAGTTCAAAATATGAAAATAACGCTTCTAAAAAAATACAGTTACTTTATTCACCGAGTGATTATTCATTAAAAATCCAACGTGCAAAGTTCCATTTTATAAAAAAAGTTGTATTAGAAAATTTTCCAGAAACCATACTACAACTACGAGGAATAGTAAAGAGGTGAATGGAGTGGAGCGAACAATCTATCTCAAAATGCGAAATCGTCTGCAAGTATCCCCTTCATATGAGGTGAAGATTGAAGATATTGCACAAGTAGTTGGGGATTCTGGCTTAGTAGAAAAAATAAAAAAGCAACTTGTCTATAAAATCACAAAACGTGATAAAACACATGTTGTAATTGATGCGATGAAAATCATTCAAGTGATTCAACAAACTACGCAGCATATACAAATTAATTTATTTGGTCCTGGGCAAACACTTGTAGAAATCGTCTATGAAAAAAAGAAAGTACACCCCATTTTCTTTGGATTGGTTTGGATGTTACTTTTTGTCGGTGCGGCTCTTGCGATTATTTATTTTCATGAAGATGTAAGTATGCAGCAAGTACACTGGCGCTTATATTACATGATTACGGGAGAAATCAACTATAAACCGCTCCTGTTTCAAATTCCGTATTCTTTAGGACTGGGATTAGGGATGGTCTTATTTTTTAATCATGTGTTTCAAAAACGAATTAATGAAGAGCCAAGTCCGTTAGAAGTGGAAATGTTCCAGTATCAACAGTCACTCGATCAATATGTCATGATCAATGAAAATAAAGAGAGTGCAAAACAAATCGCAGATGATTGAGTATGGAGTAGTGATAGTAATTGGGCTTGCTGGTGGGATCGCAGTTGGAGGGGGATATGTGGCATTTTTAGCTGTGCTTGGTGTAATCCCACGTTTAGCCCAGTTAACAAGGAGTGGCCATCGGGTTCAATTTTTTGAGTGGGCCGTAATTGGTGGTTCTTTGGCCGGAGCATGGTGCAGTTTAAGAGATATAACCTTTCAAACATCTCAGTATTGGCTCGTTTTACTTGGCTTATTTTGTGGAACATTTATTGGTATGCTTGCTGCGGCTTTGACAGAGGTATTGAATGTTTTACCTATATTAGCAAAACGAGTAGGCGTAGATGGGAAAATTGTCATTCTACTCGTTGCACTTGTACTTGGAAAGGTAATGGGCTCTTTATTTCATTGGATTTATTTTGCAAGATAGGAGGTATCAAGATGGCCCAAAATAAATTAAAAGATGATTACATAAATAAAGTAAAAAATTATCATCCAAAGCCAAATTATGTGATGAATTGTGTAAAAGCTTTTGTTGTAGGTGGACTGATTTGTACAGTAGGTGAATGCTTGATGAAATTTTATATGTATTATTTTCACTTTAATGAGCAAAATGCGGGAAATCCTACGATAGCAACACTTGTATTATTATCAGCCATATTAACTGGATTTGGTGTATATGATAAAATCGGTCAATTCGGAGGGGCTGGTTCAGCAGTTCCTGTTACTGGATTTGCAAATTCAATGGCAAGTGCGGCAATGGAGCACCGTAGTGAGGGAATTGTACTCGGAGTTGCTACAAATATGTTTAAGCTTGCTGGAAGTGTAATTGTATTTGGAGTTGTTGGAGCATACATTGTTGGTCTAATTCGATATACGTTTAAACTTTGGTTGTCTTAAAGGAGATTAGATATGAGATTGACAGGGAAGCAAACATGGGTATTTCAAAATAATATATTTGTGAATGCAACAGGTACTGCTGTCGGTCCAAAAGAAGCGGAAGGTCCTCTTGGAAAGTGTTTTGATATTTCATATGATGATTTGCATTGTGAGGAAGAAAATTGGGAGCTTGCTGAAAGAAGATTGATGAATGATTCAATTCAGCAGGTCATACAAAAGGGGGATATAAAGCCTTCGCAAATTGATTTTTTTTTAGCGGGAGATTTATTAAACCAAACCGTTACAGCAAATTATGTGGCGAGGGAGCTTGGGATTCCTTTTTTAGGAATGTTCAGCGCTTGTGCAACATCAATGGAGACACTAGCGATTGGATCGGCCTTTATTGATGGAGGCTTTGCTAATCGTGTGATAGCTACGGTTAGTAGTCATAATGCAACTGCAGAACGGCAGTTTCGTTATCCGACAGAATACGGGGGGCAAAGACCTGGTTCAGCAACTTCAACTGTTACAGGGGCAGGGACGGCTTTAATTAGTAAAGAACAGAGCAATATTAAAATAACGGCTGCAACCATTGGAAAAGTGCAAGATTTAGGAATTACAGATCCTTTTGATATGGGATCAGCAATGGCACCTGCTGCTGCCCATACGATTCAACAGCACTTTGAAGATTTAGGGAGAAGTGCAGCTGATTATGATCTTATCGTTACAGGGGATTTATCAGGTGTTGGGGCACCAATTACGAAGCAACTTTTACTTGAGGAAGGGTATGACTTAGGAAATGTATATAATGACTGCGGATTAATGATTTATAACAAGGATCAAGAAGAGGTTTTTGCAGGTGGAAGCGGTTGTGCCTGTTCGGCAGTTGTAACATACGGTCATTTACTACAAGAAATGAAAAAAGGAAACTTACAGCGTATTTTTGTAGTTGCAACAGGAGCGTTGTTAAGCCCGATTATGATACAACAAAAAGAAACGATTCCGACAATTGCACACGGCGTTGTATTTGAAAGGATAAAAGGGGTGTGAATTGTGGATTTTGTATACGCGTTCATCGTTGGGGGAGCTATCTGTGTAGTAGGACAGCTTTTATTGGATTTTGCTAAATTAACTCCTGCACATTTGATGGCAACTTTTGTAGTAATTGGAGCGGTTTTAGATAGCTTTGGACTATATGATAAGCTCATAAAATTTGCAGGTGCTGGAGCAACTGTTCCGATAACGAGCTTTGGACATTCCCTTTTGCATGGAGCACTAGAGGCGGCTGAAAAACATGGTTACTTAGGAATTGGAATGGGTATGTTTAGTTTGACTTCTTCAGGTATTTCAGCATCGATATTATTTGCATTTTTTGTAGCACTTATATGTAAACCGAAAGGATAAATCAAATGAGACGAAGGGTTATTTTGGTGACAGATGGAGATGAATATGCAAAGCGAGCAATTGAGCTGTTAACAAAGGAGTTTGGCGGAAGGTGTATTTCAGCATCGCAAAGTAATCCGACGAAATTGACAGGGAAAAAGATTGTGGAGCTAATTATGCAAACGCCATATGACCCTGTATTTGTCATGTTTGATGATAGTGGATTTATAGGAGAAGGTTCAGGTGAAAAAGCGTTAAAATATGTGGCAATGCATAAACAAATTGATGTTCTTGGCATTTTAGCTGTTGCATCTAATACACATCATTGGGAGTGGGCGCGTGTAGATGTCAGCGTAGATCGAGAAGGCAGATTAACAGAATACGGTGTTGATAAATTTGGACTTCCTGATGGTGAAATTGGGAGAATTAATGGGGATACGATTTATTGTTTAGATGCATTAAATGTGCCTGTAATTGTTGGAATTGGTGATATAGGGAAAATGTGTGGAAATGATGAGTGGGAGCGAGGATCACCAATTACCAAAAAAGCAATTCAATTAATTTTAGAAAGAAGTGGGTTTTATGACGAAACAGAAGAAAGTTAATATTCCGATTTCTTCCTTCTTGAGTGATAATGAAAATTATTTAAAACAAACAGTTGGGCTTGGCGTCACATTTGATGTCGGGATTCGTAAGTTTCAAATTCTTGATAAAGAAATCGGTGTATTATTTGTAAATGGATTGTGTGATACAAATTACCTCATTCACATTTTGGAAGAAGCAGTAGATACAAATGAAATAAGAGATGTTGAAGAAGATACAGTTAAGCTTTTAGAAAATCGCCTTATCCATCAACAAGTAAGTAAAGTAAAAACGATGGATGAGGTAATGCTACAAGTATTATCGGGACTTGTTATTATCTTTGTGGAAGGTGAAACAGAGGCCTTTGCAATCGATGTTCGTAGTTATCCAGGACGAACACCAACAGAACCAGATACAGAAAAAGTAGTGCGCGGGGCAAGAGATGGTTTTGTAGAAAATATCATTGTAAATACAGGGCTAATAAGAAGGCGTATTCGCGATCCGCGCCTTCGAAACGAAATTATCCGGGTTGGGGATCGGTCACAAACGGATATTTGTATTACCTATGTTCAGGACGTTGCGAATCCAGATTTGGTAAAAATCATTAAGCAAGAACTAGAAAGTATTGAAGTAGATGGAATTACAATGGCTGACAAAACGATTGAAGAATTTTTAGTGAAGCAGGGTTATAATCCTTTCCCGCTTATTCGTTATACAGAAAGACCAGATGTAGCGGCAAATCATTTATTAGAAGGGCATGTATTAGTTATTGTTGATACATCTCCAAGTGTAATGATTACACCAACAACTTATTTTCATCATGTGCAGCACGCAGAAGAGTTTAGACAAAACCCGGCAGTTGGTACATTTTTACGATGGGTTCGTTTTGTAGGTATTATATTTTCTGTGTTTTTATTGCCGTTTTGGCTCGTTTTTGTGTTCGATCCAACGTTGTTACCAGAGAAGCTTGCTTTCATTGGACCAAATAAAATGACCCATCTCCCTATTATATTACAAATAATTATGGCCGATATTGGACTTGAGTTTTTGCGAATGGCATCGATTCATACACCAACTCCTTTATCATCAGCCACCGGCTTAATTTCAGCGATTTTAATTGGGCAAATTGCAATTGACGTTGGGTTATTTGTTCCAGAAGTTATTTTATATACAGCGGTTTCAATGATTGGAATATATGCAACACCAAGTTATGAATTAGGACTTGGAAACAAACTTGGAAAATTATTTGTCATTATTTTAACTGGTTTGTTCCATGAGATAGGATTTATAATTGGCATGACGATGTTAATTTTATTTTTAACGTCTATCAAAAGTTTACAAACACCATATTTATGGCCGTTTTTGCCATTTGACTGGGGGGCATTAAAAACAATATTATTACGCCCAGCCATGTCTAGTTTAAAAGTACGCCCAAGCATTGTACATCCACAAAATATACGTAGACAAAAATAAGCAGGAATCAATCTTCCTGCTTATTTTTTATTAGAAATTTATCGTATTTTAACAAAATCACAACATTTTTTTCGTACACTTAGAGTAGACATTGTGTATGAAAGGGGAAGAGGGCATGATTAAATTATTTGTAAGTGATTTAGATGATACACTTTTTTATAATGTAAGCAATATTCATAAGGAAGATGAAAAAGCACTTTGTTGGTTAGCGGAAAAAGGGACAAATATTTGCTTTGCTTCTGGTCGTTTTACGCATCGAATTCATGATGCAGTTAGGCAATTCTCATTTCCATATTACACGACAGGATTAAATGGTGCTACGATGCTATTACCAAACGGACAAATATTCCATGAATCGAAATTCAATGATGGAGTTGCCCAGGAAATATATCGATATATACATGAAAAAAGGCTAGCTGATATTGTGTGTGCAAAAGAGCAGAGATATACGAAAAAGAAAAATGAACATCATTATGTTTTTGAAGAATATATGGGTGTGCATATTGCTGAAATAGAAACATTAGAGGAGGAATTTGGTAAAACAATCCATCCTGCAAAGTTGTTTGTGTATGGAGAAGCAGAAAAGATTGTGACATTGGATCAAGAGCTAAGAGACACTTTTCATGAGCACGCTGAAATTTTTATTTCTGGAAAAGGATATGTAGATATTATGCCAATGGGGGTTAGTAAAGGAAGTGCTTTAAAACGTTTGATGGAGCATTTGAAAATTGAAGCGCATGAAGTAGCATGTATTGGTGATTCTTTTAATGACATTTCTATGTTTGAAGTAACACCGCATTCTTTTACTCTTCATCATGCACATCCATATGTGAAGGAAAAGGCATGTCATGTTGTTCGTTCTGTAGAGGAAGCGATTATGAAATTACCGTTGCTTATATAATAGATAAATCCATTTTGATTTTTCACATATAAGCTGCTATGAAAAACAAAAGGTGACCTGCACTCGTTTTCTCTCTTTGTTTTCACTTGGTATGGGGCAGGAAGAGGATCTGACCGCTTCTATGCACGGCCAGATGCTCTCTTCCACCTAAAAAGAAAGATTTTATGTCGGTTTTTTAATTTGGATTTATATAATAAAAAGCTCGTCAATGACGAGCTTTTTATTACTTAAATAATGATTTAATAAAATCAATGATACTAGAGAAGAAATCTTTTACTTTATCTAGGAAGCCTTGTCCTTCTTCAGATCCTAAAAATGCTGAAACATGTTCTTTCGCTTTATTTAATTGGCTACCAACTTGGTTCCAGTCAATATTTAAATTTTTCATTTTATCAAATAATGAAACTAAGCTATCTAATTGCTCATCTGTTAGTGTAATACCAAGTTGATCAGCAATTTTTTTAATTAGCGCACGTAAATCTTCTGTTGTTTTTGGCTGTTCTTTAGCAATTTCTTCTTTTACTTTCGCAACAAGTTGAACAGCTTTTTCGTCACCAATTTTGTCACCAAGTTTCGCTGTTTGTACCATTTCTTCGTTGGCTACTTTTTTTACTTCTTCAGGAATTTCTTTTTTCGATGTTGTTTCGTAAGCCTTCATTAATCCTGTTAAAGCAGCTGTTCCTGATACTTTAAATGGTGCCGTGATTTGGATCTCTGCATCTTTAACACCTGCTGTGATGAGTGCGTTTGTATACATTGCATCTGTTACCCAATTAATGTTTTTCGCTCGCACAATAAGACCTGATCCTGGTTTTGTATACGTAATTATAGAAGAGGAAATAGCTCTCGTACCAATTTGTGCTTTTGGAACAATACCCTCTAAAAATTTATGTTCTTCCGCATTAGATACAGTAATAATTTGCGCATCTTTTGGCGCTTTCATTTCTTTTAAAAGATCTTGTTTTTGTTGTTCAGATAAATTTTCTCCTAATGTAACGATTGATTCTCCCTCAATCACGTCTGCAAATGAAGCTGTTGGGATCATAAACACCGTAACAGCTAGTAGCAAAGCTAATAGTTTCGTTTTCACGAAAAATCGCTCCCTTTCTCTTTCTGAAATTTGCGGGCAACACAGTAATTATAGTATATTTTTAAAATTTGTCATCCGTCTTCTTGCTGATTTTAAAAAAGAAGTATACAGATTGTCGGATTCTTTTTGTTTCTGAGCACGAATATGGTAATATAGTGCTGAGATAGTTGAAAGGAGACATATACGTATGAAAACTTTAGGATACATATTAATGGAGAATGGTGAAAAAATTGAATTAGAATTTTTCCCAGAAGAAGCACCGAAAACAGTTGAAAATTTCAAAAAATTAGCAGATCAAGGATTCTATAATGGTGTTACATTCCACCGCGTTATTCCTGGTTTCGTAAGCCAAGGTGGAGACCCAACAGGAACAGGTGCAGGCGGTCCTGGTTACTCTATTCCATGTGAAACTGAAGGGAATCCGCATAGACATGTAGTTGGATCACTTTCTATGGCACATGCTGGCCGTAATACAGGTGGTAGCCAATTCTTCATCGTTCATGAGCCACAACCACATTTAGATGGTGTACATACTGTATTTGGTAAAGCGACAAGCGGTATTGAAACAGTATTAAACATGCGTCAAGGCGATGTAATGAAAGAAGTTAAAGTTTGGGAAGAATAAATTGAAGAGAGCAAAGTGCTCTCTTTTTATTTTTTTACTGTTAAATAATCATCATTCAAAAGCTTTATATGATATTATGAGAAGATTGAAAACATGTAAGTATAAAATTTTGCTTTGTTCCATATTTGTAGTGGCAATCGGAGAAAAAATTTAAATTAAGAAAAGTTGTAATCTATAAACAGGAATTTGTGGGCAATATGCAGTAAATGATAAGAGAGAGTAAATGATAAAGTTATTATAGCTAACTAAATTGTTAGCGATAGAACTATTTTTGTAAAAATACATAGGATACAGTAAAGTTTTATTTCGTTATTCGTGGTTTATAAGTTTTGTAGTTCAATGCGTTATGCGAGAAGCTAAAAAGTTAGATGGAGTTTATTCATTAGCTTGAGAAAAGTAAATTCTCAATGAGAGAATTTCTTTTATTAATGAAAATAAAGGACTACTATACATTTGACTTTCCTACATTCTCTTTGTATGATTATCAAGTTGTTTTGGCAGCCCTTCTCACTATAGTGAAAATATTGTAAAATGGAGATGATATAGCAATAGTGGTAGAGGGGATACATGGTTTGTAACTTTTGTAAGAAGGGATAAGGTTTATGTTAATTCGTTTTAAAAAAAGTTATGAAAAGATTGCGATGGGGCTTCTTTCGTTTATGCCGACCGAAAAAGATGTTAAAATTTTACAATTGACAATGAAAGACTATGATAAAAATGATAGTTGGCAACTATATTTGTGGAAACAAAATGATGATTTTGTTGGGATAGTTGGAGTTATCAACGAAGAAAATGTATTACAGATTCAACATCTTAGTGTGAATCCATCTCATCGTCACATGGGGATTGGTACAAAGATGGTACAAGAATTAAAAAATAAGTTTCAAGGTATTACAATTTGTGGAAACGAACAAACTGCTAGTTTTTTTGAAAAGTGTAAGGGAATTGAAGAAAATATACATTCATAAAAGCAGAGATGGAATTTGTGTCATCTCTGCTTTCTTTTTTTTAGTTGCTCGTTTCGTTCGGCAATTACATCATTTCTGTCACGCAATTTGTGTTTATGGATAATGTATTCAGTAGGTAGTGAATGAGCATCTTTCCAAGGAATCATTTTTTCTGTACATAATTGTAAGCATGTGTTTTCTAAAGAGGAATCTGAAAAAGGAAAAAATATAGGTGCAAAAGGTTCTTTTGATTGAATGGACTGTAATTGTTTTTGTAATATAGTTAAAAGTTTTGGGTAATCAAGACCTAATCTGTGTACTTGTATACTTTCCTTTTTTAAAATAGCAATGGCGCTTTTCATCATTCGCATTGAACCATTCCAATTTGAGCGTCTGTGATGGTATAAAGCAACTGCTATTTGAATAAAACCAACCCAGTAGTTTTCTCGCTCTCCTCGTGGTTTCAATTTCCAATATTCTTCTAGTACTTCGTGACATTCAAAGTAATCATAATCTCCATGAAAATGAATTAAAAATTGTATGTATGCTGTAGGATACATCCTTTTCGCTCCTGTCTAAACGGTCTTACGTACAGTTTATCATAAAGTGAAACTATGATGTGATCAATGGAGTTTTCTTTATCTACACTGATTATCAGCCCTCACCAATCGGGCTTTTACGGGCAACCCGCTCCACACCTCACTTCTTTACTTTTGCTGAATTTTAAGGTGAAATCTTACTGCACGCGAATAGCGGGATAAATAATAAACGACTAGAGAATCTCTAGCCGTTTATTATATTCTGCATTAGCAGAAGCAAGCCGCGCCTACAATGATTAATAAGATAAAGAGCACAACAAGTAAAGCGAAACCGCCGTTAAAACCACAATCAATATGGCCCATAGTTTTTTTACCTCCTACATTGAACTTACTACACTTTTATCATATGAAGAGGTGGGCATTGTTGCATGGGCAGGTGTCTATTTTCAACTAAATTTCTGAAAAAGGTTGGATAGAACATAAGTATGCTCTATACTTATGTTGTTATAGAAAAAATGTGGTGGGATGCTTTGTGCAATATAATTTTAAAGTAGAGGCTTTTGAAGGGCCTTTAGATCTATTGTTACATTTAATTCATCGCTATGAAATTGATATATATAATATTCCTGTAGCGGAAATTACAGAGCAGTATTTATCTTATATTCATACGATGAAAGACTTGCAACTGGATGTTGCAAGTGAGTATTTGGTGATGGCTGCAACGCTATTGCAAATTAAAAGTAAAATGCTGTTACCGAAACAAGAGGAAGATGTACCTGATAATGGTGAAGACTTTATAGATGATCCCCGTCAAGAGTTGATGGAGCGGTTAATTGAATATAAAAAATATAAGCAAGTTGCTGCTGAATTAAAAGAGAGAGAACAAGAAAGAGCACAACTTTATACACGTTCACCAATCGATTTTACATCATTTCAGCAAGAAGAGGAGACAAGTTTACCTCTCGATATAACACTGTATGATATGTTAGCAGCATTTCAAAAACTTATGCGTCGTAAAAAATCAAAACGTCCAGTAACAACGCGAATTGCTCGTCAAGAAATACCGATTGAACAACGTATGAGTGATATTTTACAGCAATTAGAAACAGCGGAAGGACGCCAAAGTTTTTATGATTTATTCGTTGATGAAGAGCGCGAAGTAATGGTTGTAACTTTTTTAGCCATACTCGAACTTATGAAAAACCAACAAATTATTATTGAGCAAGAACACAATTTTGATGAAATCTTTTTGACTCGCTCTAAAGTTTAGTAAAACTCCCATTTCAAAATTGTGAGGAAAACTAGCAGTAAGTATTTGATTAGTCAAAACGAATGATCAGTGGAAATAATCCCCGCTGATCATGGTTTCGCATAATTTTGTTTGGAACGATAAAAGGAAGGTTGGACCGGTCGCAATATACTGTGATTCGGTTTTTATTGTGGATATTTTTGTATGGAAAGATATGAGAAAGGAGATTGTATGTTGGATAGAAAAGAACAGATGGCAATTGTTGAGGGGCTTTTATTTGTTGCGGGTGATGAAGGAGTTTATCCGGAACAAATTGCAAAAGTACTTGAAATTGAAGTGAAAGATGTAATTCAGATTATCGAGGAAATGCAAAGGGAATGTGAAGGTGTACAGCGAGGGTTGCAAATTGTACAATTTGCAAAAGTATATCGCTTTGCCACAAAAAAAGAACATGCGCCTTATTATCAAAAATTAATGGATACACCAACAGCAGCGTCTCTTTCCCAGGCTGCTCTTGAAACATTGGCGATTGTTGCTTATCGCCAGCCAATTACAAGAACGGAAATGGAAGAAATTCGTGGTGTGAAAACAGATCGAGCACTGCAAACATTGGTATCGCACTTACTTATAAAAGAAACGGGCCGGGCAGAAGGACCAGGGCGCCCTATTTTATATGGTACTACGAAAGAGTTCTTAGATACGTTTGGACTTCAAACATTAGATGATTTACCAACCCTTTCTGAAGAAAATGAACAAATGAATGAAGCTGACTTATTCTTTGGATCCTTGCAGGAATTGTCAAAATCGTAGCTTAGCGCATTGCTAAGCTTTTTTGTATATGAAATACGACTCGTGCCATACTAAATGAAAAAAGGAGACGAATTATGAAAGTTGTACGGATTATTCTATTGCTAGTTTCTGTTTTAATATGTTTTTCATTAAACAGCACATCTGTCAAAAGATATATGACGTCTGTTCATACTGTGTCCTCTTTTTCCAAGCAACGTCCACATTTAGGAAGAATGAAAGTGAGTTTTTTTAAGGTAGGACAAGGTGATGCCACACTTATTATTTTACCTAATGGTCAAACAATGTTAATCGATGGAGGACCTTATGAGGCTGGAGAGGTAATTATTCAGAAATTAATTGAAAAAGGAATTAACCATTTAGATGTTGTGGTAGGGACGCATCCAGATATGGATCATATAGGAGGGCTTATACCGATTATAGAACAAATGCCAGTTTCACTTGTATTAGATAGCGGCAAAACCTATAGTTCTTTTACATATCATACGTATAGGAACGATATTAAAAAGAGGGGAATTCCATTTGTTCGTGTAAAACAAGGACAGCATATACCGTTAGATCCCCAAGTTTCAATTCAAGTATTAAATAATGGGAAGTCAAAGGATGAAAATAATGAATCATCAATTGTTTTAAAAGTTCGATATGGTAAAGCTGATTTTTTGCTAATGGGAGATGCGGATATACAAACTGAAAAGAAAATAATAAAGCAATATGATGTACATGCTGATGTTTTAAAGGTAGGTCACCACGGTTCATATACGTCAACTAGTGAACAATTTTTAGAGGAGGCAAACCCTCAATTTGCTATTCTTTCTTATGATAAAAAAAATCCATATGGGCATCCACATCAAAGTGTAGTAAACAGGTTAAAGAGATATGGTGTCATGACATATACAACGGATAAACGAACGGTAGAAATTGAAACGGATGGAGACCATATTGCAATATGGTCAAATACGCCGCTTCCATTGTTAAAGTAAAGAAGTAGTTAAAACTGTATAATAGAATGCTAAGTAGGAAAATGGAAACAAGGAATTGGTATTCGTTTTCATAAAAGATGCATTGTCTCCTTTTGGAAAAAAAGAATAATATATATTATAATTAAAGAAGATAAATTTCCTTTTTTACTAAGAGAAGAGGAAATTTCATTTGAATGTATAGACAACTACTCGTGTATATATTAAGATGGGGTTAGGCAAATAGGTAATAATAACAAGTAGGTATTCCATGGGAAAGGATCGATGAAAATGAAAACGCAAGTTGTCATCAATGCCAAAATTTATACAGGTCACGAAGTAATGGGAAGTGGATTTATTCGTTACGCAGAAAAAATTGAAGAAATTGGTTTGATGGCTCAATATGTATCACAAGAAAATGAAACGGTTTTTGACGCAGAAGGAAAAATTGTGATTCCAGGTATGATCGATGTTCATATTCATGGTGGATACGATATTGATGCGATGGATGCGAATAGCGATGGGTTAGTAACTCTTGGTAAAGAAATGTTAAAAGAAGGGGTTACAACTTATTTCCCAACAACAATGACGCAAGCTCCAGAAGCAATTGAAGCGGCTTTAAGTGCTGCAAAAGAAGCGAAAGAAAAAGGAGCGCATTTTGAATATATTCATTTAGAAGGACCATATGTTTCAAAAAAACGTGCAGGGGCGCAACCTCTTGAACATATCGTTCCGGCGAATATTGAACAATTTAAACAATGGCAAGAAGCAAGTGGCAATCTAATTAAATTAGTAACGTATGCACCAGAAGAAGAAGGCGCAGTAGAATTTGAAAAGTATCTTGCTGAAACGAGTGTTGTTGGTACAATGGGCCATACAGATGCAGTTGATGCACAATTGAAAAGTAGAAACATTACACATGCTACACACTTATACAATCAAATGCGCGGTTTACATCACCGTGAACCAGGTGTTGTCGGTCACGTGTTATTGAACCCAAATGTAATGGTTGAAGTGATTACAGATGGTATTCACATTCACCCAGATATGGTGAAATTAGCATATAAATTAAAAGGTCCTAAAAAAGTAAGTGTCATTACTGATGCGATGCGTGCAAAAGGTTTAGAAGATGGATTGTATGAGCTTGGTGGACAGCCTGTACATGTGAAAGATGGCAGCGCTCGTTTAGAAGACGGAACGTTAGCGGGTAGTATCTTGAAAATGGACCAAGCATTCCGAAATGTAATTGAATTTACAGGATGCTCGATTGAGGACGCTGTACTTATGACATCAGTTAACCAAGCAGAAGAGTTTGGATTAACGAATAAAGGGGCATTAACAGTAGGAAAAGATGCGGACTTTGTTGTCATGACGGAAGATCTACATGTATATGATACGGTTCGATTAGGAATTCATATGAAGGAAGGGAAGTAAATAGATGAATATTCTTGTTGTAAAAACGCCAGAAGAATTAGCAGAAGCAGGTTGTAAATTAATTGAAGAAGTTGTAAAATCAAAGGAAAATCCAACGTTAGGAATGGCTACAGGAAGCTCTCCACTTGGTATTTATGCAGAAATGCGAAAAAATAAACTTGATACAAGCCGTGTAACCACTGTAAACTTAGATGAGTACGTAAATTTACCACACGAAGATAAAAACAGCTATCATTATTTTATGCAAGAACAGTTGTTTAATCATCTTCCCTTTAAAGAAACTTATGTACCAAACGGGATGGCAAGTGATTTAGAAGAAGAGTGCAAGCGTTATGAAGGCATTCTAGCAGCTAACCCAGTTGATCTACAGATTCTTGGAATCGGTGAAAACGGTCACATCGGATTTAACGAACCAGGAACATCTTTTGATTCTCCAACTAACATTGTTGAATTAACAGAGTCTACACGCCAAGCAAACCTTCGTTTCTTTGAAAAAGAAGAAGATGTACCAACTCATGCAATTACAATGGGGATTGGAAGCATCATGAAAGCGAAACAAATTCTACTTGTTGCTATGGGACCGAAAAAAGCAGAAGCAATCAGAGAATTATTGCAAGGTGAGTATAGCGAAGCGTGTCCTGCTACAGTGCTGCAACGTCATCCGAATGTAACCGTAATCGCAGATCCAGAAGCTCTATCTTTATGCAGTGAGGCGATTGCTGATGAACATCGACAAGTATTCACCATTTCCGATCTATTATCAGATTCAAGAGTGGGTGAAACAGCTAATTGAGGACGGTGAATGGACGCCGGGAGATAAAATTCCATCTGAGAATGAACTTTGTGATAAGTTCGAAGTAAGTCGCATGACGATCAGACAGGCAATTAATAATTTAGTGGAACAAGGGTATTTATATCGAAAGCGTGGAATTGGAACGTTTGTTCAGCTTCCAAAAGTGGAGCAAAAACTGCAAGGGATGACGGGATTTACAGAGGATATGCTTTCCCGTGGTATGAAACCGAGCAGTCAGTTATTAAGCTTCCGCCTAGTTTCAGCTACTGCTAAAATAGCAGACCGGCTTAGAATTCAAGAGGGGGAATCGGTGTATGAAGTGAGGCGTATCCGCTTAGCCGATGACGAACCGATTGCTTTTGAGACGACATATTTGTCGCCAACTCTTGTAAAAGATATTAACGAAGAAATTTTGCAACAATCTTTATACGAACATTTAGAGAAAAAGTTAGGCTTTAAACTTGTTCGTGCTACCCAAGCAATTGAAGCTTCAATTGCAACGGATGATGAAGCGGAACATCTGCATATACCTAAAAAAGCACCTGTGCTTGTAATGAGACAATGGTCATATGCAGAAGGTGAATTACCGTTAGAATATGTGAAATGTATTTATCGTGGTGATCGTTATAAGTTCATTACGAGTATTTCACGAAACAAGTAGTGTATTTTATTTTGTGAAATACATTAAACTTTCAATTCATTGGGTATGTAGAGAAACAAAAATACGACTCATCCTTACAGGGAATGAGTCGTATTTTTGTTTTGTTTTGAGTTGTAAGTTACTACGTGTTCTACAGCGTCTTTTACAGAGTCTACGACATAATGTGCATGTTCTTTCACTGCATCGTCAGCTTGTGACATGGCAAAGCTATGAGATGTTAAATTGAACATAGGAATATCATTGTAAGAATCACCGATACAAGCAATTTCTTCAGGTTCTATTTGGAACTCTTGTAATAAAATAGAGATTGCTGATCCTTTGCTAATATTTGGTGGCATGACATCTAAGCATTGTTCAGCGGAGATAAAGGTACTGACTTTGCCGCTAAATTTCTCATTGATTTTTTTCTGAAGTACTTGTAAGTCTTCTTTTGTGCCTCCAACAGAAATTTTATTAGGAAAAATTGTATCATCAATTTTTTGTAATAAGTTTGGTTCTTCAACAGAAGTCATTGTAACTTGTTTCTCAAGTTCATGAATAAATGGTGTTTTTTCCTCAATGTAATAATTATATTCATCACTTACATAACGAAAATACGGTTCTTCTTTCGTCATCGCTAACAAATCTGGCAAAATGCTCGAATCAAATGTTGCAGACAATAATTGTTTATTCTCATGGGTATATACGAATACACCATTTACGCTAATGCGATGGAAGTTGGTACCAACCTCTTTCATTAAACCAGCGATTTCATTATCAAGCCTACCGGAGGCGAAACAAAGAATCACATTTTGTTCTGCAAGATTGCGAAGAGCTGTAACATCTTGCTCATCAATCATGCCGCCATGTTGCATCATTGTGCCGTCAATATCGCTTACAAACATTTTAATCATGTTGCATTCTCCTTTCTATGTACATTTGCTCTTACATTATACGCATCTCGTGCAATCATGTCTAAAAAATGAATTTTTCTAAAATGGTAGATGTTTTGCATTGACGAAAAAGAAGGATGTTCTGTAACATAAAAGTAGGCTATTTAAGTACGAGGGTGGTGTTATATGAATAGTTATCTAGAAATTAAAAAAGTTTTAAATAATAATGTAATCATTGCGAGTCATCAGGAACACGAGGAAGTAGTAGTGATTGGCAAGGGAATTGGATTTGGAAAGAAAACGAAAGATGTATTAAAGGCGGAGCAAATTGAAAAAATGTTTGTTTTAAAAAATGAACGTGACCGTGAACAATATAAGCTTTTAGTGCCACATGTGAGCGAAAAGTTAATTGAACTGATGAACGATATTATGATGTATATTCAAGAAAAGGCGCAGTCACCATTAAACGAGCATATTCATATTGCCTTAACCGATCATATTTCTTTTGCAATTAAAAGACTGAAACAGGGCTTTACAATAGATAATCCTTTTTTAGTTGAAACAAAAATGCTGTATCCAGAAGAGTACAAAATTGCTGAAGGAGTTGTACAACTTTTAAATTCCCGTTTGCAAATTACATTGCCAGAAGGGGAAATTGGCTTTATTGCACTTCATATTTATAGTTCACTCACAAATTCTGATGTATCTGCTGTTAATCAAAACTCCCGTCTTATTGCAAAGCTTGTTTCATTAATTGAAACAAATCTACACCTTACATTAGATCCAGAAAGTATTCATTATTTACGCCTTATTCGTCATTTACAATATGCAATTGAACGAGTGAAAAAGGGAGAGAAGGTAGAAGAAGCACAAGGGTTTGCTGAGTTATTAAAAGCAGAGTATCCAGTTTGTTATAATCTAGCTTGGAAGCTTGTGAAGGTGATGCAGAAAGAATTACAGCTCCCTGTATATGAAGCGGAGAGTATTTATTTAACGATGCATTTGCAAAGATTAGTAAAAGCAGAACATGTGTAAAAGACATATATTTTTGTCTAAAATGAAAACGTTAAAAAAAATGATTGAATCGCTTACAATTGTTTTGTATAATAAGTCATGCAAAGTTATACAAAATTCGACAAACAAGTTAAGGCAAACAACGAAAACGTTTGCTCTAAAGTAGTGAACTTATACGTAAACCTATTTTTGACACGTGTTACTGATTCGATCAGGCATGAGTGGAGAAAAGTCAGGAATGTAAGCTAGAGAAAGGGACATACTACCCTTTGTATAGCTATCGTTCTATCTTTTTTTCCTCATGCCTTTTTGGCGTTTGTCGAAAAGCACAATATAGATAAGAGAGGAAGGGTTTTCATGTTTAAGAATATCTTTGGTGTTCTTCAAAAAGTCGGAAAAGCGCTTATGCTTCCAGTAGCAATTTTACCGGCTGCAGGTATTTTACTTGGATTTGGTAATGCATTTCAAAATCCACAGTTAACAAATCTAGTTCCTGCTTTAAAGGCAGATTGGTTTGTTCTAGTTGCAAAAATTATGGAACAATCTGGTGATATTATTTTCGCAAACCTTGCATTATTATTCGCAGTAGGGGTTGCCATCGGATTAGCAGGTGGAGACGGAGTAGCTGGGTTAGCAGCCTTCGTTGGATACTTAATTATGAACAAAACGATGAGCGTATTCTTAGGAGTAGAAAAATTTGTTACAATTGTAAGTGACAAAGTTCCAGTTAAAACTGGTTTTACAGATCAAGCGTATGCAAATGTATTAGGTATTCCGACACTTCAAACGGGAGTGTTTGGGGGTATTCTTGTCGGGATATTAGCAGCATATTGCTATAATAAATACTTCAATATTGAATTACCATCATACTTAGGATTCTTTGCAGGTAAGCGTTTCGTACCGATCGCAACAGCAACATTCTCTTTACTTTTAGGGATTGTAATGTGCTTTATTTGGCCGACAATTCAAGGTGGTTTGAATGCATTCTCACATCAAATGATCGATGCGAATAAAACGTTAGCGGCATTTGTGTTTGGTTTAATTGAGCGTTCTTTAATTCCATTTGGATTACATCATATTTTCTATGCACCATTCTGGTTTGAGTTTGGTCAATATACAAGTGCGGCGGGTGACATTATCCACGGTGACCAAAAGATCTTTATGGCACAATTAAAAGATGGTGTTGAGTTAACAGCTGGTACATTTACAACAGGTAAATATCCGTTCATGATGTTCGGTCTTCCAGCAGCAGCTTTAGCAATGTATCATGAAGCACGTCCAGAAAATAAAAAATTAGCAGCTGGTATTTTAGGATCTGCTGCGTTAACATCTTTCCTAACAGGTATTACAGAACCACTTGAATTTTCATTCTTATTCGTAGCACCAGTATTGTTCGGAATACATGCTATATTTGCTGGTTTATCGTTTATGACAATGCACATTTTAGGTGTTAAAATTGGGATGACATTCTCTGGTGGTTTAATTGACTTTATGCTATTTGGTGTCTTACCAGGCCGTACAGCATGGTGGTGGGTAATTGTTGTTGGTCTTGCACTTGCAGTAATTTACTACTTCGGATTCCGCTTTGCAATCCGCAAATGGGATCTAAAAACACCTGGTCGTGAAGTAACAACAGATACTGATGGCGCAGGGAAAACAGAAGCAGGTGAACTTCCACGTGAAGTATTAGTAGCGCTTGGTGGTAAAGAGAATATTGCTTCTTTAGATGCTTGTATTACACGTTTACGTGTTCAAGTTAACGAACAAAAAAATGTAAACAAAGATCGTTTGAAAGAACTTGGGGCAGCGGGAGTGCTTGAAGTAG
>Ga0209025_1001163_pt1 | contig 37269 bp, 31 predicted proteins | sample AraplaMF_Col_mLB_FD_184256 | JGI IMG/M metagenome (GOLD analysis project Ga0209025, IMG submission 184256) | Arabidopsis root microbial communities from the University of North Carolina, USA - plate scrape MF_Col_mLB (SPAdes) (version 2) | ecosystem: Host-associated > Plants > Roots > Endosphere... | reverse complement strand
GAGGACATAGTGCTTATTTACTATCTCAACTTTCTGAAGAAGGAAGATTAATTGCATTTGATCAAGATGAGGTTGCAATTCAAAATGCAAAAGAAAAATTCTCTTCTTATGACGGTCAATTTATAACTGTAAAAAGTAACTTTCGTTATTTAAAAGAAAAATTAAATGAATTAGGAATAACGGAAGTAGACGGTATTTTATTCGATTTAGGTGTTTCTTCCCCACAATTAGATACGCCAGAACGTGGATTTAGTTACCACCACGATGCTCCGCTTGATATGCGCATGGATCAAGATGCCCCGCTAACAGCATATGACGTTGTAAATAGTTGGTCATATGAACAACTTGTAAGAATCTTTTTTCAATATGGTGAAGAAAAGTTTTCAAAGCAAATTGCAAGAAAAATTGAAGCATACCGTGAAAATAAATCAATTGAAACAACTGGAGAACTAGTGGAGTTAATTAAAGAAGGGATTCCTGCCCCGGCTAGGCGAACGGGAGGACATCCTGCGAAGCGAGTATTCCAGGCAATTCGTATTGCAGTTAATGATGAATTGAAAGTATTTGAGTACGCGTTAGAAGCGGCGATCGATATGACGAAAACAGGTGGTCGAATTAGTGTGATTACATTCCATTCGCTAGAAGATCGGATTTGTAAAACGACATTTAAAAGACATAGTACAACACCACAGCTTCCACCAGGATTACCAATTATTCCGGATGAATACAAGCCGAAGTTGAAGTTAATTACAAGAAAGCCGATTTTGCCTTCTGATGTAGAATTAGAAGAAAATAAACGAGCACGTTCTTCGAAGTTACGAATTGCTGAAAAACTATAAAAAGGAGAGAGAGGTATGTCAAATTTAGCCGTTAAGTACAAAAAGCAACAAGTGGAAATAGAAGTACAATCTCAAGCTCCGCAGCAAGTAGTACAGCCAACTGTCAAAACAAAAATTACAAGAATTGAAAAATTATTGTATGTTGCATTTATTGGCTTTTTATTATATACATGCGTAGCTGTTATTGGGAATAAAGCGGCGCTATATGAAGCTGATGCTAAAGTGACAGAGATGGAAAGCACCCTTATAAAACACCAAAAAGAAAATCAAGAATTACAAGCTGAAAAGGAAAAGCTAACACGTTATGATCGCATTGCAGAAATTGCAAAAAAACATGGACTTGAAATTAATGCGAATCATGTAAAAGGCTTAAATTAATAATAGGTGTGAAGAAAAGATGAATATACGTAAATTTCATACTAACAAAGGAGCAGGATTCTTCATTAAGGTGTTTCTCCTGCTCTTTTTTCTGTTGTTAGCGCGCTTTCTTTATATTCAAGCAACGAAAACAGTGCATGGAGTAGATTTAGAGACAATTGCACAGCAAAAGCATAATAAAAAAGGGGTACTTGAAGCAAATCGAGGAACGATTTACGATCAAAATGGTTACGTGCTTGCTCAGGATGCAAATTCGTATAAGATGGTTGCCGCACTAAAAGGACAAAAGTATGTGAAAGACAAAGATGATGCGGCAGAGAAAATATCAAAAGTACTTGAGGTTGATAAAAATGAAATTTTACAGTACTTAAATAAAAATGCTACACAAGTAGAGTTCGGAAAGATTGGAAAAGACTTAACGAAAGAAAAGAAAATTCAAATTGATAATCTGAAAATAGATGGAATATCGTTTGTTACAGAAAAGGCAAGAATATATCCGAATGGAAATTTTGCTTCTTACATACTTGGATTTGCAAAACCAAATGATGAAGGAATTGCAGAAGGGAAATTTGGACTGGAACAAAGCTTAGATAAATATTTAAGAGCTTCTAACGGAAGCATGAAGTATACAGGAGATACGAAAGGTATTGCGTTAGATGGTGGTAAACAGTCTGTGAAGCCTCCTAAAAACGGGGATAATGTATATTTAACACTTGACCAACGGATTCAAGGCTATCTAGAAGATGCGATGGAAGAGGCAGAAAAACATTATGATCCGTCTATGTTAATTGGAGTCGTAGCAGATCCGAAAACAGGAAAAATTTTAGCGATGTCTAGCAGACCGAGTTTTGATCCGAATCCGAATAATCGAGATATTCAATACTTTTTAAATGATACGATTGCAAACGCGTATGAACCAGGTTCAACGATGAAAATCTTTACGTTAGCAGCTGCTATTAATGAGGGCGTATATAAAGGACAAGATTATTATCAATCTGGTAGATACAAAGTGGGGAATGAGGAAATTAGAGATCATAATGGCGGATCAGGTTGGGGTTCTATTACGTTTGACGAGGGAGTAGAGCGCTCATCAAACGTTGCTTTTGCTATTTTAGGAAATGAAAAGCTAGGCCCTGATCGTTTTCGTCAATATATTCATAAGTTTGGTCTGGATGAAAAGACTGGTATTGATTTACCTGGAGAAGGCGAAAATACAATTTTATTTGATAAGAAAATCCAGCAAGTAACAACAGCATTTGGACAAGGTTCAACTGTAACTCCAATTCAGCTTGTACAAGCAGCTACTGCAATTGCTAACGATGGGAAAATGATGAAACCCTACATGATTGATCAAATTGTAGATCCGATGGATAATAAAGTTGTCTTGCAACACCGTCCAGAGGAAGTAGGGAAACCAGTTACAAAAGAGACTGCAACGCAAGTAAGGCAACTGTTAGAACGAGTTGTAACGTCACCGAAAGGGACTGGAACGATGTATAAACTTGATGGATATTCCGTTGGTGGTAAAACAGGAACAGCACAAATTCCGGATGGAAAAGGCGGTTATATGATAGGGAAAAATAATTATATATTCTCCTTCCTTGGTATGGCACCAATGGATGACCCACAGCTTGTCATATATTTAGCAGTTAAGCAACCTAAATTGAAAGACACTGAAAATGGTGCACAGCCGTTATCCGAAATGTTTAAATCTGTTACGAAAAATAGTTTGGAGTATTTGAAAATTAAGCCAAATGAAATAAAAGATGTGAAAAAACAAGGAAACCAGCAGCAAGCTACTGTTCCAAATGTAACGGGTAAAACAATGGAAGAAGCAAAAGGCATATTGGAAAAGGCGAAGTTCCGACCTGTTATTTTAGGAGAGGGAAAAATCGGACAACAAGTGCCAAAAGCGAATGAAAAAACGTTAACGGGTGATCGTGTATTCTTAGTAGGAAATCAACCGAAAATGCCGAATGTTAATGGTTGGGCCCTTCGTGATGTGATGAATTTAGCGAAAATATTAAATCTTGATGTGAAGCTTTCTGGTACAGGTTATGTAACTGAGCAAAGTGTCGCTGAAGGTACTCCTTTACAAGAAAGAACACAGGTAGAAGTAAAACTTGAACCACCTCTTGAACCGCAACAAGAAGCAGAGCGGGAACCAAATAAGAAGGAAAAGAAAGAGGACACGTAACATAGGAGAAATGAACGTGTTCTAATGAAACAAGTACAAGCATATATTGGAACAAGCTAGGCGTAAAGGAGGCTTGTTCCAATATGCGTGTATCAAATGTAACGGTAAGAAAAAGACTTATTTTTGTGCTGATTTTTGGTATACTTATTTTTACAATTATTGATATTCGTCTTGGATATGTGCAGTTTTTTCTTGGTAATCTGTTAACAGATCGTGCGAAAGATTCATGGAGTCGTAATATTACATTTGAACCTGAACGGGGAAAAATTGTAGATCGTAATGGTGTGGAACTTGCAACAAATAAAAGTGCACCAACTGTCTTTGTGGTACCAAGGCAAATTGAAAAACCGGCAGAGACTGCAGAGAAGTTAGCTGCAGTTTTAGGTGTGTCGAAAGAAGATATTTATCAACGCCTTACGAAAAAAGAGTCTATAGTCAGATTAGATAAAGGTGGACGAAAAATTTCTCATGATAAGGCGAAAGAAGTTAGAGCTTTAAGTTTAAAGGGTGTATATATTGCTGAAGATTCAATTCGATACTATCCGTTTGGTAAGTATTTATCACATGTGCTTGGCTTTGCTGGGAGTGATAATCAAGGGCTTATGGGGCTGGAGTCATATTATGACAAAGAATTAAATGGTGACAAAGGATATGTCCGTTTCTTTGCTGATGCGAAAGGACAACGCATGCCGAACATAGGCGATGATTATAAGGAGCCAGGCGACGGCTTGAATTTGAAGTTGACAATTGATTCGCGTATTCAGACAATTATGGAGAGAGAATTAAATATAACAGAGTCTACGTATCATCCAGATGGAATCGTCGCGATTGCAATGAATCCAAATAACGGTGAAATATTAGGTATGTCTAGTCGTCCGAGTTTTGACCCAGCGGATTTCAAAAGTGTTTCACCAGAAGTCTTTAACCGAAATCTTCCGGTTTGGAGTACATATGAACCAGGATCCACATTTAAAATTATTACACTTGCAGCTGCTTTAAATGAAAAATTAGTAGACTTGGAGAAAGATACGTTTTATGATGATGGAGCGGCAGAAGTTGGCGGTGCAAGATTGCGTTGCTGGAAAGCGGGGGGGCATGGCAGCCAAACGTTTTTAGAGGTTGTTCAAAACTCTTGTAACCCGGGTTTTATAGAACTTGGAGACCGTTTAGGAAAAGAAAAGTTGTTTCAATATATCCGTGATTTTGGATTTGGACAAAAAACAGGTATTGATCTACAAGGAGAAGGTAGAGGGATTTTATTTGATCTAAAAAAAGTAGGACCTGTTGAACAAGCGACTACAGCGTTTGGTCAAGGAGTCTCTGTTACCCCGATTCAACAAGTAGCAGCAGTAGCGGCTGCTGTAAATGGAGGCAAGTTATATCAGCCTTATATAGCGAAAGAATTCATAGACCCAACTACGAACAAAGTAATTAGTAAAAAAACACCTATTGCAAAGAAACAAGTGATTTCCAAGGAAACATCTGAAAAGGTTCGGTATGCACTTGAGAATGTTGTTGCGAAAGGTTCAGGTAACAAAGCATATATTGATGGATATCGTGTTGGAGGGAAAACAGGTACAGCACAAAAAGTAAAAGATGGTAAGTATTTGGATAACAACTATATCGTATCATTTATTGGATTTGCACCAGCGGATAATCCGCAAATTGTTGTATATGTCGCTGTAGATAATCCAAAGGGAGTTACACAATTTGGCGGAGTGGTTGCTGCACCAATCGTTGGGAATATTCTTCGTGATGTCTTACCGGTTATGGGAGTAGAGCCTAGAAAAGAGCAAATTGAAAAGAAATTAACTTGGGATGAGACGCCATTAGTAGAAGTCCCTAATATAGTAGGCTTGGATCGAAAGGAATTACAAAGTCAACTTGTTGATTTACAAATTGATGCCAGCGGTGATGGAAACAAAGTGGTTGAACAGTCTCCAAAGCCAGGTACGAAAGTAAAAGCAGGATCCAAGGTTCGAATATATTTTAATAAGTAAGTATCAAGGCATGTGTGTACGATATAGTAACACTCAACTAACAATACAAATTGAAAGACTGGCATAAAAACCCTTTTTCTTTTAGGAGGATGAGAGCATCTGGCCGTGCATTGGAGCGGTCAGGGCCTTTTCCTGCCACATACGGGGTTTAGAACAAAGAGAGCAAGCAAGTAGCGGTTATGTTTTAATCTGCATAGCAGCGACTTATAAAGAAAAGCGGAGCCGCCTGTTTAGGCCATTGGCTAAGGTTCTTATACATAAGGGCCTAGGAGGCAGAGTTAGACAAAGATGTCAAAAAATCAAAATGGTTTTTATAGTAGTGAGATGTTTGATTCACATTGCATGTTGGGTAAATATATGACATTCTTATTAATGGAGTGCTTTGATAGCATTAATAAGAGGTAAATAAAGAGTAGAGAGGATTTAAAGAAATGAAGTTGCATACACTCGTATCAAATTTGCATGATTTTCCAGTCATTCCAATAGAAAATCCAGAAATTACATCAATTGAAGCAGATTCACGTAAAGTGACAACTGGAAGTTTATTTGTATGTATAAAAGGTTATACGGTTGATAGTCATGAATTTGCTATGCAAGCAGCCGCGCAAGGTGCGGCTGCTATTGTTGCGGAAAGACCTATTGATGTTGACGTTCCAGTTGTACTTGTTAAAGATACAGTACGTTCTTTAGCAGTGTTAGCTGACTCTTTTTATGGACAGCCGACGCAAAAGTTACACTTAATTGGAATTACAGGTACAAATGGAAAGACAACAACATCGCATATAATGAACGAAATTATGCGCGCACATGGACATAAAACAGGGCTAATTGGGACGATTAATATGAAAATAGGTGATGAAACGTATGAGGTGAAAAATACAACACCTGATGCATTAACATTACAAAATACGTTCGCTAAAATGGTCGAACAAAATGTAAATAGCGCTGTTATGGAAGTATCTTCACATGCGTTGCGTCTCGGAAGAGTACATGGATGTGACTATGATGTAGCGGTGTTTACAAACTTAACGCAAGATCATTTAGATTATCATAAAACGATGGAAGAGTATAAATATGCAAAAGTCTTGCTATTTGCACAGCTTGGTAATAGTTATCATCATAATCGTGTAAAGTACGCTGTATTAAATAATGACGACGCTGCAACAATAGACTTTATGGAAAGTACAGCAGCAACAGTGATTACGTATGGGATTGATACAAAAAGTGATATTATGGCGAAAAACATTGAGATGACAAGTGCTGGTACGACGTTTACACTCGTAACTCCAAATGAAAGTTTTGACATCACGATGAAATTAATTGGGAAGTTTAATGTGTATAATGTATTAGCTGCAACAGCTGCATGTTTTGTTTCTGGTGTAGCGCTGCAAACAATTATCGACGTTGTGAAAGAATTAAAAGGTGTTCCTGGCCGCTTTGAAGTTGTTGATAGAGGACAAGATTTTACTGTCATTGTTGATTATGCGCATACACCAGATAGTTTAGAAAATGTATTGTTGACAACGAAACAATTTGCAAAAGGTAATGTGTATTGTATTGTTGGATGCGGCGGAGATCGAGATCGTACGAAACGACCAATTATGGCCAATGTTGCAATGAAATACGCAACGCATGCGATTTATACATCAGATAATCCGCGTAGCGAACACCCACAAGCAATTCTTGATGATATGATTGAAGGTATAGAGGGAAATAATTATGAAGTAATTGTTGATCGAAAAGAAGCGATATTTCATGCTGTATCAGAGGCAAAAGCTGGAGATATTATTGTAATTGCAGGTAAAGGTCATGAGACATATCAAATTATTGGTACAGAGGTACACCATTTTGACGATCGTGAGGTTGCTGGGGAGGCAATTGCACAACGTTTAAGCATGAAAGAATGACAACAAGAGAGGGGGACTAGATATGCTTGAACAAGGATTATTAATTACAGTTGGGGTGTCATTTTTAATTTCGGTTGCGTTGTCACCAATTTTTATTCCATTTTTACGTCGTTTAAAATTTGGGCAGAGCATTCGAGATGAAGGACCAAAATCACATCAAAAGAAATCGGGAACACCGACTATGGGCGGAATTGTTATTTTTATTTCAATTATGATTACGTCTATTATTATGATGTTTAAATTTCAAAAAAGTGCTGAGACGTACTTATTGCTTCTTGTTACATTTGGCTACGGTTTAATCGGATTTTTAGATGATTACATTAAAGTTGTAAAAAAACGAAATCTTGGTTTAACATCAAAGCAAAAATTGGTAGGACAATTTATTATTGCAGTAGCATTCTTTATCATTGCAAAAGGACAAGGATTTGATACACATTTAATGATTCCAGGTACGGAAATTAAGTTTGACTTACACTGGGCGTACTTTATTCTCGTGCTCTTTATGCTGATAGGAGCTTCAAATGCAGTTAACTTAACAGATGGTTTAGATGGATTATTAGCAGGAACAGCTGCTATTGCATTTGGTGCATATAGTATTATTGCATTTGCTCAGGAACAGTATACAATTGCTATTTTTTGTATGGCAGTTGTGGGAGCTGTATTAGGATTTTTAGTATTTAATGCCCATCCCGCAAAAGTGTTTATGGGGGATACAGGATCTTTAGCTCTTGGCGGTGCTTTAGCTGCTGTTTCCATTTTAACGAAAACAGAATTATTATTAGTTATCATTGGTGGAATGTTTGTTATTGAGACACTCTCTGTTATTATTCAAGTTGTGTCGTTTAAAACGAGAGGAAAGCGTGTATTCAAAATGAGTCCGCTTCATCACCACTATGAATTATGTGGTTGGTCAGAATGGCGAGTAGTTGTAACGTTCTGGTCAGTCGGACTTTTATTTGCCGTGTTAGGAATTTATATCGGAGTGTGGATGTAATTGAAAACGATAACTGACTATCAAAATAAAAATATTCTTGTATTAGGTATGGCAAAAAGCGGTTATGCTGCAGCTGTCTTATTAAAGAAACTTGGAGCAAATGTGATTGTAAATGATGGCAAGCCGCTTGCTGAAAACCCATTAGCGACAGAGTTACAAAGTCAAGGTATAGAAGTTGTATGTGGCGGCCATCCTTTAGAATTATTAGAAAAAAATATTTCTGTCGTTGTAAAAAATCCAGGGATTCCGTATTCTAATCCGTTACTAGTAGCGGCAAAGAAAAAAAACATTCCGATTATAACAGAAGTAGAACTAGCGTATCGCATTTCGGATGCTCCATTAATTGGGATTACAGGATCGAACGGAAAAACAACGACAACAACATTAACATTTGAAATGTTAAAAGAAGGAGAAAAACATCCTGTTATTGCTGGAAATATCGGCATGGTAGCGTGTGAAGTTGCACAAGGTGTAACGGAACAAGAAGTGGTTGTAACAGAACTTTCTTCTTTTCAATTAATGGGGATTGATACATTTCAACCGAAGATTGCGGTGTTGTTAAATTTATTTGAAGCACATTTAGATTATCATGGTACGAAAGAAGAATACGGTTTAGCAAAAGCGAATATCTTTAAAAATCAAAATGAAAATGACTATAGCATCATTAACGCTGACGATGAAGAGGTAATAATGTTGTCTGAGCAAAGTAAAGGACAAAAAGTGTACTTTTCTACGACGAAAGTCATTGAAGACGGTGCGTGTGTAAAGGACGGCGCTCTTTACTTCAAAGGTGAAAAAGTGATTGATGTTCAAGATATCGTATTGCCAGGGAAACATAATTTAGAAAATATCCTAGCTGCTATGAGCATTGCAAAGCTTATGGGTGCTGCAAATGAAGCGATTATAGCAGTCTTAAAACGGTTTACAGGTGTAAAGCATCGTTTAGAATATGTAACGACAATTCAAAACCGTAAGTTTTATAATGATTCGAAAGCAACAAATATGCTGGCGACAGAAAAAGCATTGTCCGCATTTACGAAACCAGTCATTTTATTAGCTGGCGGACTAGATCGCGGGAATGAATTTGACGAATTAATTCCATACTTTGAGAATGTAAAGGCATTATTTACATTCGGACAAACTGCACCGAAGCTTGTTGAAGTGGCAGAAAAGGCTGGAATGAAAGGTATTAAATGTGTCGATAATGTGGAACAAGCGGTACAAGAAGCGTTTGCTCTGTCTGAAGAAGGAGATATAATTCTTTTATCTCCAGCATGTGCAAGCTGGGATCAATTTAAAACATTTGAAGAAAGAGGAGACATGTTTATACAAGCTGTGCATAAGCTAGTATAAAGTGAAAGAATCATCAGTGGATTATTTCTGCTGATGATTCTTTTATAGATAAAATAATGTGAAATTTCTATCGGTGAGAGAGCTCATCTTCTACTGATGAGAAATCTTCACCAGGTTCTTACAGGCAGTTATTCACACATATCTTCTTTGATTTTGCGGTGGAATTAGGCTGCTTGCCTCTTGCCTAAATAAATGAGACTTCGGTTGTAAAAAAAGTATGGTTAACGAAAAGCTACATTCAAAGAGGTGATACTCATTGCCAACAAAAAAGACGCCTGACTTTATTCTTATAATTGTAACCTTGTTACTTTTGACGGTAGGAATGGTGATGGTATACAGCGCTAGTGCTGTATGGGCTTCGTATAAAATGGGAGATTCGTTCTTTTTTGCAAAACGTCAATTGTTATTTGCTGGGCTTGGTGTCGTTGCTATGTTTTTTATTATGAAGATTGATTATTGGGTGTGGCGTACATATTCTAAAGTGATTTTACTCATTTGTTTTGTTCTCCTTATATTAGTTTTAATTCCAGGTATTGGACTGGTGCGCGGCGGCGCTCGAAGTTGGATTGGGATAGGGGCATTCTCAATTCAGCCTTCGGAGTTTATGAAGTTTGCGATGATTATTTTTTTAGCGAAATTTTTATCGGAAAAACAAAAAATGATTACATCTTTTAAACGAGGATTGCTTCCTTCGCTTAGTTTTGTATTTGTTGCATTTGGCATGATTATGCTGCAACCAGATTTGGGAACGGGAACCGTAATGGTTGGCACTTGTATTGTTATGATTTTTGTTTCGGGAGCACGGATTTTTCACTTTTCCATGTTAGGACTAATAGGAGTAGCAGGATTTGTAGGGCTGATTGTATCAGCACCATATCGAATGAAACGGATTACATCTTATTTAGATCCATGGTCGGATCCGCTTGGAAGTGGATTTCAAATTATTCAATCGTTACTTGCAATCGGACCGGGTGGATTATTTGGTCTTGGTCTTGGGCAAAGCAGACAGAAATTTCTTTACTTACCAGAGCCGCAAACAGACTTTATTTTTGCGATTCTTTCTGAAGAATTAGGTTTTATTGGTGGTTCGTTTGTGTTATTATTATTTAGTCTGTTGTTATGGCGTGGGATTCGAGTAGCATTAGGAGCGCCAGACTTATATGGAACTTTTTTAGCAGTCGGGATTGTGGCGATGATTGCGATTCAAGTAATGATTAACATCGGTGTTGTAACTGGTTTAATGCCAGTTACAGGAATTACCTTACCATTTTTAAGTTATGGTGGGTCTAGCTTGACCCTTATGTTAATGGCGGTTGGAGTATTACTAAATATAAGTCGCCATTCTCGCTACTAAACCCTGTTTTTATGACAGGGTTTTTCGTATGTAAAAATAGAAACTAAGCGATTGACATATGAATAGCATACAGTGGAATTTATGAACAGTAAGGTTAGTTAAACAAATCGGACTTTTATGATCTGGCAGTAGTGGGATAATAGAAAAAAGAAGCGGAGGAATAAGCAGTGCGAGTATTAGTCAGTGGTGGCGGAACAGGTGGGCACATTTATCCAGCTCTTGCGTTAATTCGAGAAATCAAAAAAATTCATCCGGAAGCGAGATTTTTATATATTGGTACTGAAAATGGTTTGGAGAGTAAAATTGTTCGCAAAGCGGGGATACCTTTTCAATCCATTGTTATTAGTGGGTTCAAGCGTAAATTATCAGTTGACAATGTGAAAACGGTGATGCGTTTTGTGAAAGGTGTACAGGATAGTAAACGGTACATACGTCGTTTTAATCCAGATGTTGTTATTGGAACAGGTGGTTATGTATGTGGTCCGGTTGTATACGCAGCAGCTAAACTGGGTATTCCAACAGTTGTACACGAACAAAATAGTGTACCTGGTGTAACAAATAAATTTTTGAGCCGTTACGTGAATAATGTAGCGGTTTGTTTTGAAGCGGCAGTAGAACATTTCCCGCAAAATAAAGTTGTGATGACAGGGAATCCTCGGGCTTCAGAAGTGTTGAATCAAAATGGTATGAAAGGCAAGCGTTCGGTCGGTTTATCTCTTTCAAAAAAATCAGTGTTAATTTTTGGAGGAAGCCGAGGCGCTAGACCAATTAATGATGCGTTTTTAGAAGCAATTGAACAATTTGGTAATAAAGCTTACGAAGTATTGTACGTTACAGGTGAAGTGCATTATGATAAAGTGATAGAATTGGTGAAACAAAAAGGGAATCCACACAATGTTATAATTAAGCCGTTCATTGATAATATGCCAGAAGTACTTACTGGGGTAGATCTTGTTGTTTCGCGTGCAGGTGCCACAACGTTAGCTGAATTGACAGCTTTAGGGAAACCAAGTATTTTAATTCCAAGTCCATATGTTACAAACAATCATCAAGAGAAAAACGCTCTTTCTGTTGTTGAAAAGGGGGCAGCAAAAATGCTTCTTGAAAAAGATTTAACAGGTGAAACGCTTCTTGGTGATATCGATGAAATTTTATTGGATACACAAAAATTACAAAATATGAAACTTGCTGCAAAGCAGTTAGGAATTCCAGATGCAGCAAATAAGTTATTTGAAGTGATGAAAAAACTTGTAGAAAATAACGTTAGGTGAATACCCTGCATACTACTGTAGTACAGAGATTTAATATGGGGGAGATCATCATGAAACAATTAGCAAAAGAACTTATGGAAGCACATGTAGGAAAAGTATTAGAAAATGAACCGTTAGCTCGTTATACAACAATGAAAATAGGTGGTCCAGCAGATATTTTAGTCATTCCAAGTAGCATGCAAGGTGTAGAAAAAGCGCTAGAATGTGTGAAAAAGTATAGAACAAAATGGACTACGATTGGTCGCGGTTCTAATCTGCTTGTATCCGATAAAGGAATTGAAGGTGTTGTCATTCGACTAGGAGAGGGTTTGGATCATTTAGAAGTGACTGGAACGAATGTCCGCGCGGGCGGAGGATATCCTCTTATTAAGCTTTCAACTCTACTAAGCCGTCAAGGACTCGCAGGATTAGAGTTTGCAAGTGGAATCCCAGGAAGTGTAGGCGGGGCTGTGTATATGAATGCAGGCGCTCATAAATCGGATATGTCTAAAATTGTGAAGCGCGCTCGTGTGATGTTTGAAGACGGAAAGTTTGAATGGTTAACGAAAGAAGAGCTAGAATTTTCTTATCGTACATCTGTGTTACAAAAGAAGCGCCCTGGTATTGTACTAGAAGTAGAATTGCAATTAAAAGAAGGAAATCGTGACGAAATTATCGGGATCATGCAAAAAAATAAAGATTATCGTCGTGATACTCAACCTTGGAACCATCCGTGTGCAGGGAGCATTTTTAGAAACCCGCTCCCAAACTATGCTGGTGATCTAGTGGAAAAAGCTGGGCTGCGCGGTTATCAAATTGGTGGTGCGAAAATTTCAGAAATGCATGGAAACTTCATTGTAAACACGGGGACAGCATCAGCACAAGATGTTCTTGATTTAATCTCTTTTGTAAAGAAGACAATACTAGAACAGTTTGGTTTAGATATGCACACTGAAGTAGAAATCATTGGAAGATAATAGTTGTCTGTCCTGCCTTGTATCATTTATGATATAATGAGAAGAAGAACGGCATGCATAACATGCCGTTCTTTATGTTACATAGGGGGAGCGTACATGAAGAATAGTAAAGTTATTAAGTTACAAGATCGTGTACCAAAATTAAAAAATCAAAAGAAGAAAAAACAAGTAAATAAACGATTAATTTTATATGTATCGATTTTATTTTTATTGGTACTTTTTTTAATTTATTTTCGATCTCCGATGAGCAATATAAAAGAGATTACAATTCATGGTAATCATTATATGACGGATAAACAAATAATGGAGCAGTCTGGGATTACGAATAATATGAGCTATTTTAGTCTAATTGGACATCAAGCGGAAGCGAAATTAAAGAAGCAAAAGGAAATAAAAAATGTCCATGTGAAAAAACAATTTCCAAACAAGATTGTTATCGATGTTGAGGAATATGTGACAATTGGCTACATTAATAAAGATGACAAATTATATCCTCTTTTACAAAATGGAAAATCATTAGATGCCCTTCCAAATGGGAAGTTACCAGTTGCTGCACCAATTTTTGTTCCTTTTGAAGAAAAGAAAATGAAAGAATTGATTGCTGAACTAGAAACGTTAACACCAGCTGTTCTTCGCTCCATATCAGAAATCCAGTATAAACCAACAGAATTGTATGCAGATCATCTTACACTATATATGAATGAGGGATACGAAGTAAGTACAGTTATTCAAGATTTTGCAAAACGAATGGAAGCTTATCCACTTATTGTTAAGAATTTGTCGCCAGATAAAAAAGCAATTATCCACCTAGAGGTAGGTGCTTACACTGAATATCTAAATTAACGAATAACAGCTTAGCAAAGTGGATGCTTTAGTTGTAAAATTTGTTTTGTTAAGAAAAATAGAAATGTATTCTTGAAAATTATGTAATTAAGTCATATTTTCCTCTTTTTTCTTTTTTTAATATAATCTTAGGAGTAAGTTTCACTTTTCTAGAAGTACATCTTAGTGTAGACTTATAATTGGCGGTAATCTTTGTAGAGAGATAAGGTTGTTTCAAAAAATAACAGTGATTTATATTTTGCTGTTAAAAAAATGAATAAATACCAAACGAAAATAAGAAAAATATAGTGTTAAAAAAGGGAAACGCATAAATACGTTGAATATTTTTCTTATAACATAGTAAAGCAACGATTGTTGTTCCATATATTGAATCTTATGGTATAAATAAAGAAGGAGGTGCCAAAGAATGAACAGCAATGAAATATATGTTAGTCTTGACATCGGTACATCCAATGTTAAAGTCATAATTGGCGAGATGGTCAATGACGCTTTAAACATTATTGGTGTTGGAAATGTAAAGTCGAATGGTTTGAAAAAAGGCTCCATTGTTGACATAGATGAGACTGTACAATCGATTAAAAAGGCTATTGAACAAGCTGAACGCATGGTAGGAATTCACATTGAACGCGTTGTTGTAGGTGTAAATTCTAATCAAGTACAGCTTCTTCCTTGTCATGGAGTAGTCGCTGTTTCAAATGAAGATCGTGAAATCGGAAACGAAGATGTGCTTCGGGTACTTGATGCAGCACAAGTTGTGTCAATTTCACCAGAGCGTGAGTTTATTGATGTGGTGCCTCGACAGTTTATCGTAGACGGCCTTGATGGAATTAATGATCCGCGTGGAATGATTGGTGTACGTTTAGAAATGGAAGGTACATTAATTACAGGCTCGAGAACATTGTTACATAATTTACTTCGATGTGTAGAAAAAGCGGGTCTTGAAATAATTGATATTTGCCTTCAGCCATTAGCAGCAGCATCAGTTGCATTATCGAACGATGAAAAAAATCGTGGTGTTGCTCTTATTGACATCGGTGGAGGTTCGACAACATTATCCATTTTCCAAGATGGGGAATTACAAACGACAAGTATATTACCGATTGGTGGAGATCATATTACAAAAGATATCGCCATCGGATTGAAAACATCAACTGAAAATGCCGACCAAATTAAACTAAAATATGGACATGCTTTTTATGATACAGCATCTGAGGAAGAAATGTTTACTGTTTCAATGATGGGCAGTGATCAAACGGAGCAATATTCTCAATTAGAGTTAGCTGATATCATTGAAGCTCGTGTAGAGGAAATTTTTATGCTAGTACAAGATGAGGTGCAAAAACTTGGCTTGAAACAGTTACCAGCTGGCTATGTACTTACTGGTGGTGTTGTTTCTATGTCTGGTATTCTTGATCTTGCAAATGACATTCTACAACAAAATGTTCGTATTGCAACGCCAGATTATATTGGTGTACGTGAACCACAATATACAATTGGGGTTGGACTTATAAAAAATGCATACCAAAAAGCTAAATTGCGAGGAAAGAGCGTGCAGGAAAAGCAGGAAAATTATGAAACACAGCATACACATGCACCAGTACCTGCTGCAGCGCAACAACCAGTAAAACAAAAGCCTCGTAAAAACAATGATAACAATGAACGAATGATGTCAAAAGTGAAGCGTGTATTCCGATATTTATGGGATTAGATTTAAACGCGAAAAATGAGGTTCTAGGGGGATTTCGACATGTTAGAGTTTGATACTACACAAGATCAATTAGCAAATATAAAAGTTATTGGTGTTGGCGGCGGCGGAAACAATGCTGTCAATCGTATGATTGAAAATGGCGTACAGGGCGTAGATTTTATTGCTGTAAACACAGATGCCCAAGCACTAAACTTATCAAAAGCTGAAACAAGAATGCAAATCGGTGGTAAATTAACGCGCGGACTTGGTGCGGGCGCAAATCCGGAAGTAGGAAAAAAAGCTGCTGAGGAAAGTAAAGAACAAATTCAAGAAGCACTTCGCGGTGCGGATATGGTCTTTGTCACAGCTGGTATGGGCGGTGGAACTGGGACTGGAGCAGCTCCTGTTATTGCACAAATTGCAAAAGAACTAGGGGCATTAACAGTTGGGGTTGTAACTCGCCCATTTACATTTGAAGGTCGTAAGCGTGCAACGCAAGCTACATCTGGGATTGCTGCGTTTAAAGAAAATGTAGATACAATCATTGTTATTCCAAATGATCGTATTTTAGAAATCGTTGATAAAAATACACCAATGCTTGAGGCATTCCGTGAAGCAGATAACGTATTACGTCAAGGTGTTCAAGGTATTTCTGACTTAATTGCAACGCCTGGTCTTATTAACTTAGACTTTGCAGACGTAAAAACAATTATGTCTAACAAAGGTTCTGCATTAATGGGGATTGGTATTGGAACTGGTGAAAACCGTGCGACAGAAGCAGCAAAACGTGCGATTTCTAGTCCGTTGCTAGAAACATCTATTGATGGTGCACAAGGTGTTATTATGAACATTACAGGTGGCACGAATTTAAGTTTATACGAAGTTCAAGAAGCGGCGGATATTGTAGCTTCAGCTTCTGATCCAGAAGTAAATATGATTTTCGGTTCAGTAATTAATGAAAACTTAAAAGATGAAATTGTTGTTACAGTAATTGCAACAGGTTTTGATGATAGTATCTCAATGCAACCACCTAAACCAATTACTCGTTCCTCAGTAACTACTACTAAAAGTGCGCAGCAACCAGTACAACCAGTTAAACAACGCGAAGTAAAGCGTGAAGTAAAGCGTGAAGAGCCAGTTAGCGAGCGTCATACAGATGTAGATGATATCGATATTCCAGCATTTTTACGTAATCGTCGCAGACGCTAATGGAGCGTTTATAAAGTGAAACTTTAAGTTGTAGGGTATACCCGCTGCTTATTAGTTGAACCAATTAAGTTTTTACTGTCCATAAGTTGCGAGATGAATTTTCGTATTTCATGGAAAAATAAAGAAGAAAACTCTCTTTAAATGCAAAGAGGGTTTTCTTTTTTTTATTCTCTTTCCTTTGTTATTCACGGACAGAAAAATAATAATCTTTATATTGATACAAATTTCGTTACTTACTCAAAGATAGTGCCTTCTCGGTAGTTTTATAAGAGTCCTCTTTTTCTACATGACAAATTATTCCTTAAAGTTTCAAAATAACAAAAAATCCCTTCCGTCAATTGACACACTTTTCCATTGGATATGCATTATACTAGTCTCAACTTTATAAAAAAGAGGTGAACCGTTTGGTTGTATACGCCGACATTATATGGTTATTAAATGTCTGCATTGATTTTCTTTTACTTTTATTAACAGCAGTTGTTTTAAAACGGAAAGTGAAAAGATGGAGACTTATACTTGGGGCATGTATCGGTTCAACAATTGTTATTTTTGCATTCACGCCGTTAGCATTCTTGATGACACATCCTGTAATGAAATTAATATATTCATTTCTTATTGTTTATACTGCATTTGGCTTCATTCGTTTTCGGACATTTCTCCAGAGTGTTTTAACGTTTTATTTTGTGACGTTTATGGTAGGAGGTGGCCTTGTCGGCACTCACTTTTTTCTTCAAACAAGCGACATGATGAATGGGCTAATTTCAACAAAATCTATTTCGTATGGTGATCCTGTAAGTTGGTTGTTTGTAATAATCGGGTTTCCTGTTATCTACTATTTTTCAAAAAAGAGAATTGCAGATGTAGAAGTAACAAAGATTCATTATGAGCAAATTGTGAAAGTAGATATCAAAATAGGTATAAATGATATTCAACTAGATGGATTGATTGATAGTGGAAATCAATTGCATGATCCGCTTACCAAAACACCAGTTATGATTATCCATGTTTCTTCTTTGGACAATGTGCTACCGAGTTGGCTAATAGAACAAGTTCAACGAAAAACAGCAATTCCTTATATACCAGATGAAGAATCGGGGTGGGCAACACGTTTGCGCTTAATTCCTTACCGCGCTGTAGGGGTTAACCAACAATTTTTATGGGCGTTTAAACCTGACTATGTACAAATTTATCATGAATCTGCGAAAGTTACTGTAAATAAAGTATTAATTGGTTTGAATGCACAGCAGCTATCAGCGAATGGTGAGTATCAGTGTATTTTACATCCAAAAATGTTATTGTCACAAAAAATAACAATTGCTTAATAGAGAAATGGAGGGATTGAATTGAAGTTGAAGTTTCGGTTAACGTATCTTTGGTATAAGTTATTGTTAAAACTTGGAATTAAGACCGATGAAATATACTATATTGGTGGGAGTGAAGCGTTGCCACCACCATTAACAAAAGAAGAAGAAGAAATTTTGTTAAAAAAACTACCAAATGGAGACGAAACAGCAAGGTCACTTTTAATAGAGCGCAATTTGCGTCTTGTTGTATATATTGCTAGAAAGTTTGAAAATACAGGGATTAATATTGAAGATCTTATTAGTATTGGAACCATTGGCTTAATAAAAGCGGTTAATACATTTAATCCAGAAAAGAAAATTAAACTTGCAACGTACGCTTCAAGGTGTATTGAGAATGAAATATTGATGCATTTACGGAGAAATAATAAAAATCGTTCAGAAGTGTCTTTTGATGAGCCTCTTAATATTGATTGGGATGGAAATGAACTATTGTTATCAGATGTTTTAGGAACAGATGAAGACATTATTACAAAAGATTTGGAAGCAACTGTTGACCGCCATTTACTTATGAAGGCATTGCATCAATTAAATGATCGAGAGAAACAAATTATGGAACTTCGTTTTGGATTAGATGGTGGAGAAGAAAAAACACAAAAGGATGTTGCTGATATGCTCGGCATTTCCCAGTCGTATATTTCACGTTTAGAAAAACGAATTATTAAAAGGCTTCGTAAAGAATTTAATAAAATGGTATAGATGAAGCTAAGCAGACAATTGTCTCGTTATAAAGAATGTAGGTTTCATTTGATAAAGTGAGACAAATGAATTAATGCATAAAATTCCCTCCAAAGGAGATACTTTACACTGTACAGCAACTCCCGTTAGGAGGGAACACTTTGACGAGAAACAAAGTAGAAATTTGCGGTGTTGATACATCAAAACTTTCAGTACTAAAAAATGAAGAAATGCGACAGCTATTTCGAGAAATGCAAAGCGGCGATATAAGCGCAAGGGAGAAACTAGTAAACGGAAACTTACGTCTTGTACTGAGCGTCATCCAAAGATTTAACAACAGAGGGGAGTTTGTTGATGATTTATTTCAAGTGGGCTGTATTGGACTTATGAAATCCATTGATAATTTTGATTTAGGTCAAAATGTTAAATTTTCAACATATGCTGTACCAATGATTATCGGAGAGATTCGAAGATATTTACGTGATAATAATCCAATACGAGTATCACGTTCTTTGCGAGATATTGCGTATAAAGCATTACAAGTACGCGAAAAACTCATTGCTGAAAATTCGAAGGAGCCAACAGCAATGGATATAGCAAAAGTACTTGATGTGACGCACGAAGAAATTGTGTTTGCACTTGATGCGATTCAAGACCCAGTTTCATTATTTGAGCCAATATACAATGATGGTGGAGATCCGATTTTTGTTATGGATCAATTAAGTGATGATAAACAAAGGGACGAGCAATGGGTCGAAGAGCTAGCGTTAAAAGAAGGAATGAAGAGATTAAATGAACGAGAAAAGATGATTATTCGCAAGCGTTTCTTTCAAGGAAAAACACAAATGGAAGTGGCTGAGGAAATTGGAATTTCTCAAGCACAAGTGTCGCGTCTTGAAAAATCAGCAATTAAACAAATGAATAAAACAATTCAAGGCTAAGAAACTGACTTCAAAAGGCGCATAAGTGCCTTTTGAAGTCAGTTCTTTTTTCGTTATCGACCACTCTTTAGAATATATCGGCGCTTTTCACAATATATCGGCGTTTCGGCACAATATAAAGACCGTTCGACGATATTCGACATACAAGTAGTCAATTCGCTGAGCTGAATCATACCGAAAAGTGAATTTTTTAGTCAGCCACTTTCATGTAAGAATTAAGAGGGGAGATTCTGTTCATAGGAAAGGTTTCATATTCATATAATGGCTATAAAGAAAAGATTTTGTACGTGAAGGGACGGATTCTCTACTAATGATTATACTAACAGGCCTCATCTCAAGAGGCGGAGAGAGCCAAAGAAGTTAGGTAGGAAGGAAAAAACTTATTGATGGAAGTTTTACTTCATTTTTTAATTGAGGTGAATTTGCGATTGTCAGTTAAATATGTGACAAGGAGTGGATTGTAATGATACGTATTTCAGAATTTCAAATGAAAGATGTTGTCAATGTATCCGACGGAAAAAGGCTTGGAAACATTGGAGATATCGATATTGATATGAGAACAGGGAAGATTCAGGCAGTTATCATTACAAAGCAAGGGAAAATGTTAGGGTTATTTGGAAAAGAAGAGGAATTAGTAATCCCTTGGAAACAAATTGTGAAAATAGGGGAAGATGTAATATTAGTTCGAGCGGATCATGTTCCTACTGTTACAGAAACAATACAAACACCGACAACTTTTTAAAGAATATTACAATTTTCTCTTTTTTTTTAGTTGTCATTATGGAAAAATAAAAGTATGGTAAAATAGACAGGAAGTACCATACTTTTTATGTTATTTTATTATAAGGAGCCTTTTTATGAGAGAACCATTTACATATAAGGACGATATGTTGTATTTACAAATATGGGAAGAACTGGGTCCTATCATAGCTGGATTTACCACAAAAGAAGGTGGAGTGAGTACTGGGGCGTTTCATTCAATGAATCTAGGACTGCACGTTCATGACAAAGTGGAAAATGTTCATGAAAATCGCCGTCTTTTAGCAGAAAAATTACAAGTTCCATTAGAAAATTGGATTTGTTCTGAACAAGTTCATGATCACCATGTTGCAAAAGTGGGCAAACAAGAGAAAGGAAAAGGTGTCTTTTCCTATGAAGACGGTATCCCAAATACCGATGGCATATATACAAATGATACAGATGTGTTATTAACATCTTGTTATGCGGATTGTGTACCACTCTATTTTTATGCACCATCTTATAGAATGATTGGACTTGCACATGCTGGCTGGAAAGGAACCGTAAAAGGAATTGCGAGTGAAATGATCGGTAAGTGGAAAAATGAAGGCATACCGCTTGATGATATACACGTTGCTATCGGTCCATCTATTGGAGCGTGTTGTTATGTTGTAGATGAGCGTGTATTATCTGCTGCTAAGCAGGTGCTTCATGGCTCCGTACCGTATGACATGATTTCTACTGGACAATATGCACTAGATTTAAAAGAAATAAATCGTTTGCTATGTTTACAAGCTGGGATTAAAGAAGAGAACATTGTTATGTCTTCTCTTTGTACAAGCTGTGAAACGCAATTATTTTTCTCACATCGCCGCGACCATGGAAAGACAGGAAGAATGCTTAGTTTTATTGGTTTTAAGGAGGATGGAAAACAGTGACAGTACAAGAGAATTTAGCATACATTCAACAAGAAGTTGAAAGAGCATGCCAACGAGTGAATCGATCTTTAGACGAAATTACACTTGTTGCTGTTACAAAAACAGTAGGGATTGAAAAAACCAATGAAGTGTTACAAGCTGGGCTTGTACATCTTGGAGAAAATCGTAATGAAGGTTTTTTACAGAAGTATGAGTATTTTGGAGACAAAGCGACGTGGCATTTTATCGGTTCATTGCAATCTAGAAAAGTAAAAGAGGTTGTAAATGAGATTGATTATTTACATTCACTTGATCGTCTTTCCCTTGCAAAAGAAATTCAAAAACGAAGAGCGAAACCTATTCGCTGCTTTGTGCAGGTAAAAACCTCAGCAGAAGAGTCTAAACAAGGGTTAGATATAGAAGAGACCATTGAGTTTATTTACAACTTACAACAATTTGATAAAATTGAAGTTGTTGGACTGATGACAATGGCACCTTACACAGACGATGAAATGCAAATTCGTAGTTGTTTTCAGATGTTGCGTAAACTGCAAAAGCAAGTACAAGATTTAAACCTATCGTATGCTCCGTGTACGGAGTTATCAATGGGAATGTCGAATGATTATACAATTGCAATTGAAGAGGGCGCTACTTTTATTCGTTTGGGAACGATTTTAGTGGGAAAAGAATAAAAGGAAGGAGAATTTGATTATGAGTTGGTCAAAAGTAAAGTATTTCTTTTTTGACACACCAGAAGAGCGGGAAGCGCACTATGCTTACGAAAAGGAGCAAAATGAAATGAAAAAACAGCAGGACCCAGAGCAGGATATTCCTCTTGCAAAGATACAAACGAAACAAAACGTAGTAAGCATTGAAACAGCAAAACAATCTTCAAAAGTTGTTTTATTAGAACCCCGTACTTACTCAGAAGCACAGGGGATTGCCGATCATTTGAAAGGCCGTCGTGCAGTTGTAATTAATTTGCAACGTATGTCTACAGATCAAGCGGTGCGTATCGTTGACTTTTTAAGTGGAACTGTATATGCAGTAGGCGGGGATATTCAAAAGTTAGGCCCAAAAACATTTATATGTACGCCAGATAATGTAGATATTGTTGGGGCAATTTCTGAATTGTTTGGTGAAGATGAAGAAACAAATATAAAAAGGTGGTAGTGCACTATGATGGTAATTTTTCAAATTTTGTACTATCTATTCGAAATTTATTCATTTGCGCTTATTGTTTATATCCTTTTATCCTGGGTTCCGGGAGCTAGAGAGTCAACATTTGGTGATTTCCTAGCCCGTATTTGTGAGCCGTATTTAGAACCGTTTCGGAGGTTTATTCCACCATTAGGTGTAATTGATATTTCTCCAATTGTGGCGATTCTTGTACTACGTTTTGCAAAATCAGGATTGGTACGTGTATTTGAATTCTTTTTGATATAGGGAAATATAGATGAGCATCTATGAACATTTTAGACCTGAAGAAACAGTTTTCGTTGATAAAGTATTAGAATGGAAGCAAGCAGCAGAAGAATACCATCAAGTAAAACTTACTGATTTTCTTGATCCGCGAGAACAACAAATTGTTTCTATGATTGTTGGACATCAAGGTGATGCTGCATTTCAGTTATACGGGGCTACCCCGAGTGCAGAAAGAAAACGGGCGTTAATTTATCCCGATTACTTTCTGCCGAATGCAGAAGAGTTTCAAATAGAAATATTAGAAATTGACTATCCTTCTAAATTTTATACGCTAGAGCATCGTCAAATATTAGGAGCATTTATGTCTCTTGGCTTAAAGCGGGAGAAATGCGGAGATATTTGGCTTCAGAACAATCGTGCCCAAATTGTAGTTGCAAAAGAAGTTGTGTCGTATATAGAAATGAATTTACAATCAATTGGAAAAACAAAAGTATCATTATCACCTGTGTCAATTGATCGTGCATTACATATAGAAGATCAGTGGGATGAAAAGTCAGGTACCGTCCCGTCACTTCGATTAGATGTACTGCTATCAGAAATGTTTCATCTATCTCGACAAAAGGTACAGCCATTCATTAAAAATGGTCTTGTGAAAGTAAACTGGAAAGTCGTTGATCGATCTGCTTATGAATGTTTTCCGGGAGATGTATTTTCTGTAAGAGGTCATGGTAGAGGTAAATTACTCGCTGCTGAGGGAAAAACAAAGCGCGATAAATGGAGAATTTTGTATGGGACTTTAAAATGATTTCTTTTTTTAGAAGGAAAATCTCCCATTTTGTCGAAGAAAAGATATAATTAAAAAAGAAAATTTAGATAACCTACTTGGAGGTGGCGTTTGTGCCGTTAACACCGTTAGATATTCATAATAAAGAATTTAGTCGTGGTTTTCGTGGCTATGATGAGGATCAAGTAAATGAATTCCTTGATCAAATCATTAAAGATTATGAATTAGTAATTCGTGAGAAAAAATCATTAGAAGAAAAAGTTGCACAACTAGAAGGGAAATTAGATCATTTCTCCAATATTGAAGATACATTAAACAAATCTATCGTTGTAGCACAAGAAGCAGCAGAAGAAGTAAAGCGTAATGCACAAAAAGAAGCAAAGTTAATTGTTCGTGAAGCAGAAAAAAATGCAGACCGTATTGTTAACGAAGCGTTAGTAAAATCAAGAAAAGTGGCATTTGATATTGAAGAGCTGAAAAAGCAAGCAAAAGTGTTCCGTACGCGTTTCCGTATGCTAATAGAAGCGCAGCTTGAAATGTTAAACAATGACGATTGGGACAAGTTAATCGAGTTAGAAGAAGAAGTAGATGAGCTTCTTAAGAAAGAAGAAACTGTGTAAACTTGACGTTTTTCTCATTATTACATATAATTCTATACAACATAATTTTTTAGAAAAACGAAGATAGGGATAAGTACTTTTTTCATACCTTATATAGCGAACTGAGGGCGGTGGAAGCTCAGGATAAGGAGAGAATGGGAATATCACCCTGGAGTTCCTCGCTGAACAACAAAGTAAGCAGAGGCGTGTATTCGCGTTAAGAATATAAAGAGGATTACTATATGTAGTAGTCTACTAGGGTGGTACCGCGGGAGACCTTCTCGTCCCTTTTTGGGGATGAGAAGGTCTCTTTTTTATTCCATTTATTTAGAAAAAGTGTCAATCTTTTATATATTCAAGGAGGAATTAAGTATGGAGTATAAAGATACATTATTAATGCCAAAAACAGAATTTCCAATGCGTGGGAATTTACCGAAACGTGAGCCTGTTATGCAAGAAAAATGGGCTGAAGTGAACATTTATGAAAAAGTACAAGAACGTACAAAAGAACGTCCGCTGTTTGTACTGCATGATGGACCGCCATATGCGAATGGTGACATTCATATGGGACATGCGTTAAATAAAGTATTAAAAGACTTTATTGTTCGTTTTAAATCAATGACGGGATACTGTGCACCATATGTACCAGGTTGGGATACACACGGACTACCAATTGAGCAAGCCTTAACAAATAAAGGTGTTAAGCGTAAAGAAATGACAGTTGCTGAATTCCGTAAACTTTGTGAAGAATACGCATACGAGCAAGTAAATCGTCAGCGCGAGCAATTTAAACGTTTAGGTGTACGCGGTGATTGGGATAATCCATACATTACATTAGAGCCAGCATATGAAGCACAGCAAATTAAGGTATTCGGCGAAATGGCGAAAAAAGGTTATATCTATAAAGGACAAAAACCTGTTTACTGGTCTCCAACAAGTGAATCTGCATTAGCAGAAGCAGAAATTGAATATAAAGATAAAAAATCTGCATCTATTTATGTAGCATTCCCTGTAAAAGATGGAAAGAATGTTTTAGAGGGTGATGAGAAGTTCATCATTTGGACAACAACACCTTGGACGTTACCAGCTAACTTAGGTATTTCTGTTCATCCAGAACTTGAATATAGTGTTGTGAAAGTAAATAATGAAAAATATATTATCGCTTCTGAACTATTTGAAACAGTTACGAAAACATTAGAGTGGGAAAATGCTGAAGTTGTGAAAACAGTAAAAGGTAGCGAGCTTGAATATACAACGGCGAAACATCCATTCTACGACCGTGATTCTCTTGTAATGCTTGGTGAACATGTCACGACAGATGCTGGTACAGGTTGTGTACATACAGCACCTGGGCACGGGGAAGATGACTTCCTTGTTGGAAAGAAATACGGTTTAGAAGTTCTTTGTCCAGTTGATGATAAAGGTGTATTAACAAGTGAAGCTCCAGGGTTTGAAGGACTATTCTATGATAAGGCAAATAAACCAATTACAGAAAAATTAGAAGAGGTTGGTGCGTTATTAAAGTTAACATTTATTACGCATTCTTATCCACATGACTGGAGAACGAAACAACCAATTATTTTCCGAGCAACTGCGCAATGGTTTGCGTCTATTGAAGCGTTCCGCAGTGAATTATTACAAGCTGTAGAGGAAACAAAATGGGTGCCAGCTTGGGGAGAAACACGTCTTCATAACATGGTTCGTGATCGCGGTGACTGGTGTATTTCTCGTCAACGTGCATGGGGTGTTCCGATTCCTGTATTCTATGCAGAAAATGGTGAACCAATTATTACAGATGAGACAATTAATCATGTAGCAGCGTTATTCCGTGAACATGGTTCGAATGTATGGTTTGAACGTGAAGCGAATGATTTATTACCAGAAGGATTTACACATCCATCTAGTCCAAATGGTGAGTTCCGTAAAGAAACAGATATTATGGACGTATGGTTTGATTCAGGTTCTTCTCATCAAGCTGTCCTAGAAGAGCGCGAAGACTTACAACGTCCAGCTGATTTGTACTTAGAAGGATCTGACCAATATCGTGGCTGGTTTAACTCTTCGTTATCAACAGCAGTTGCGGTAACAGGTAAAGCACCATATAAAGGCGTTTTAAGTCATGGCTTCGTACTAGACGGTGAAGGTCGTAAAATGAGTAAATCTATCGGGAATATTGTTGTACCGAAGAAAATCATGGATCAATTAGGTGGAGATATTTTACGCCTATGGGTATCTTCTGTTGATTATCAATCTGATGTACGTATTTCAGATGATATTTTAAAACAAGTAGCAGAAGTATATCGTAAAATCCGTAATACATTCCGTTTCTTATTAGGAAACTTAGCTGACTTTAATCCAAGTCAAGATGCAGTAGCAAAAGCTGAACTACGTGAAGTAGATCGTTACATGCTAGTGAAATTAAATGACTTAATTGCAAAAGTAAAAGATGCTTATGAAACATATGAATTTGCTGCTGTATATCATGCGATTCATAACTTCTGTACAATTGATTTAAGTTCATTCTATTTAGATTTTGCAAAAGATATTTTATATATCGAAGCAGAAAATAATCATGAGCGTCGTGCAATTCAAACGGTACTATATGATGTACTTGTTTCATTAACAAAACTTGTAACGCCAATTTTACCGCATACAGCAGATGAAGTATGGCCGTATATCCCTGAAGTAGTAGAAGAGAGCGTCCAATTAACTGATATGCCGGAAGTTGTAGAAGTAGAGGATGCTGAAGAGTTAAAAGGAAAATGGGATGCATTTATGACACTTCGCGATGACGTACTAAAAGCGTTAGAAGATGCACGTAATGCAAAAGTAATTGGTAAATCATTAAATGCAAGTATCACACTTTATCCAACAGCAGAAATGAAAGAATTGTTACAATCCATTACAGAAGATGTGAAACAATTATTTATCGTTTCTGAGTACCATCTTGGTGGAACGATGGAAGAAGCACCAGCTGATGCACCGAAATATGAACATACAGCTGTTGTTGTAGCGCAAGCAACTGGTGAAACATGTGAACGTTGCTGGGTTGTCTCTGAAACAGTAGGAAGTAATGCGGACCATCCAACATTATGTAAGCGTTGCGGAGAAGTTGTAACTGAACATTATGTAAAATAATGCAATGAGGAAAATCGACTGCATACAAGGCAGTCGATTTTTTTCTTCCTTGGAAGGAAAAATGTGTGTGCGGTAATCGAGTGTGTTTCGGATAAACTAACGATACATTCCAGCCGGGAGGGACGCACTTGTGACTGACACATACATGGAAATTCAAGCAGAACTACAATTAATGAAGCGAGAATTACAGGAGAGATTAGCTAAAGAAGAGTTGTATGCGTATGATGTGGAATTTGGTCAGGAATTGCTATTTATAGCGAAAACAGATATGAAAAATAAATTATTATTGCATGATATGAGGGAAGATTTAAAAGATGTAGAGCGAGCGCTTTGGAAAATGGAAATAGGGATGTATGGAATTTGTGAGGAAACCGGACAACAAATGACACTTAGACAATTAAAGGGGATGCCGACAGCACGTACAATTTATGAGTGCTTTTATGAAAAAGTAAAAACACTTTAAAGACAACAATATTATATTACCTAGTTCATTTTATTTTATGCTCCAATGCGATGCTTCATTGTGAAAACATAGCAGCTATGCTAAAATTTTGAGGTATACTGTCATTGTGGGGGAAACGAAAATGATATATTATTTAATAGCATTATTTGTGATTGCCATTGATCAAGTATCAAAATGGATTATCGTGAAGGAAATGGAGTTAGGTGAGAGCATTCCGATTATTGATAATGTGCTGTATATAACGTCTCACCGCAACCGCGGAGCTGCATGGGGTATTCTAGAAAATAAAATGTGGTTCTTTTACGTTATTACGGTTATCTTTGTAATCTTTATTCTGTTTTATATGAAGAAATATGCAAAGACAGACAAGCTTCTCGGTATTTCGCTGGGGCTTATTTTAGGCGGGGCAATTGGTAATTTTATTGATCGTGTCGTACGAAAAGAGGTTGTTGATTTTATTCATACGTATATTTTTTCGTATAACTTCCCAGTGTTTAACGTTGCGGACTCGGCATTATGTGTAGGAGTGGCGTTAATTATTATTCAAACATTACTAGAAGGAAAGAACATAAAGGAGTAAATAATGAGCGAAGTAGTACAAGTAACAGTTTCAGAAGAGCAAAAGAATGAACGGATTGATAAATTTGTTGCTGGAGTGAATAATGAATGGTCTCGTTCACAAGTACAGCAATGGATTAAAGATGGTGTTGTAACGGTAAATGGAAAAGACGTTAAAGGGAATTATAAAGTAAAAACAAATGATGAAATTATAGTTACCATTCCAGAACCAGAAGAACTTGATATCCAGGCCGAAGATATGAATTTGGAAATTCATTATGAGGATGCTGATGTATTGGTTGTAAATAAGCCGCGTGGCATGGTTGTACATCCAGCCCCGGGACACACAAGTGGTACACTTGTAAATGGTCTTATGTATCATTGCACAGATTTATCAGGTATAAATGGTGTAATGCGCCCAGGGATTGTGCATCGCATTGATAAAGATACATCTGGGTTATTGATGGTGGCAAAAAATGATATGGCACATGAGGCGCTTGTTAACCAGCTTGTAGCAAAGACGGTAACAAGACGTTATCAAGCAATTGTTCATGGTGTTATTCCACATGATAAAGGAACGATTGATGCGCCAATTGGTCGTCATAAACAAGATCGTCAAAGTATGACCGTTGATGAAAATGGAAAACATGCTGTGACTCATTTCCGAGTATTAGAACGTTTTAATAACTTCACTCATGTGGAGTGTCAATTAGAAACAGGCCGCACGCATCAAATTCGTGTACATATGAAATATATTGGTTATCCACTTGCAGGTGATCCGAAATATGGTCCGAAGAAAACATTTGATATAAATGGTCAAGCTTTGCATGCAGGTATTTTAGGTTTTATTCACCCGCGTACAGGTGAATATTTAGAATTTGAAGCACCAGTTCCACAAGTTTTTGTAGAGCTTCTAAATGATTTACGAAAATAATATTGACAATCGTTATAAAAACTGACATAATAACATCAGTTGAATAAGTCCTTTAACACAACCCCGTGAGGTTGAGAAGGTAACGGTTTGAAATGCATAGGGTATCTTTATATCCTTTTTCAGAAACCCCTCTCGCACACGACGGCGAGAGGGGTTTTTTTATACCATTCCTCTCACGCAAGAAAAAAAGCCTGGAGGTGAAGAACATGAAAGAAAAAGCAGTGGTACTAGATGATCAAATGATTCGCCGCGCTTTAACACGCATTAGTCATGAAATTGTAGAACGTAATAAGGGTGTTGAAAATTGTGTTCTAGTTGGCATTAAAACACGCGGCATTTTCATCGCTCAACGTTTAGCAGAACGAATTGGTCAAATTGAAGGAAAAGAAATGGCCGTCGGTGAATTAGACATTACGTTATATCGTGATGACTTGACTTTGCAATCTAAAAACAAAGAACCGCTTGTAAAAGGTTCAGACATTCCAGTTGACATTACAAATAAAAAAGTCATTCTTGTTGATGACGTATTATATACAGGAAGAACAGTGCGAGCTGCTATGGATGCATTGATGGATATCGGTAGACCATCACAAATTCAGTTAGCTGTTCTTGTAGATAGAGGTCACCGTGAACTGCCAATTCGCGCTGATTATGTTGGGAAAAACATTCCAACATCAAGCGAAGAGCGTATTGAAGTAGACCTTCGAGAAACAGATAAACAAGATCGAGTAAGCATATACGAAAAAAAAATAAAGCCCTTTTAAATGTAGTCCCGTGAGGCTGCCAAAGGGTCTTGACTTTCATATGTCTAATTTGACATACGTAAGTATAGGACTCTTTGTGCATAGTCACAAAGAGTTTTTTTATTGCAAGTTTTCAACATTGGAGGAGGAGATAACAATGGAACAAAAGCCAGTGTTAGATATTCATGAAGTACCAAAGCCAGGAAAATGGTTATTGTTAAGTATACAGCATTTATTCGCTATGTTCGGGGCAACGGTGCTTGTTCCATTTTTAACAGGATTAAATCCAGCAGTTGCTTTAATTTCAAGTGGACTCGGAACGTTAGCATTCTTGCTTGTGACGAAAGGGCAAGTACCTGCTTACCTCGGATCATCGTTTGCATTCATTGCACCAATTATTACAGCAAAAGCAGCAGGCGGTCCAGGAGCAGCTATGCTTGGCGGAATGATGGCAGGACTTGTTTACATGTTGATTGCACTTGGCATTAAAAAGTCTGGATCGAACTGGATTATGAATCTCTTACCACCAATTGTAGTTGGTCCAGTTGTTATGGTAATTGGACTTGGGCTTGCGCACACAGCGGTAAATATGGCAATGAATAATGCAGATGGAAAATATAGCTTTACACACTTTTCAGTTGCGCTCGTAACATTAGCAATTACAATCATCTGCTCGATTTTTGGAAGAGGCTTCTTTAGCATCATACCAGTATTAATTGGAATCATAGGTGGTTATATCTTTGCCTACTTCCAAGGCTTAGTCGACTTGAAACCAGTGGTAGAAGCAAAGTGGTTCGACGTGCCAGACTTCATCGTACCATTTGTCACATATACACCAGAGTTTTCGTGGAAAATCGTCCTAGTCATGGTACCAGTTGCGATTGTAACGATTTCAGAACATATCGGACATCAAATTGTACTTGGAAGTGTTGTAAATAGAGACTTGATTGAAACTCCTGGTTTGCATCGCTCTATTATGGGAGACGGCATTGCAACATTTATCGCGTCCACAATTGGAGGACCGCCAAATACAACGTATGGTGAAAATATTGGAGTACTTGCGATTACTAGAGCATATAGCGTGTACTTGTTCGTCGGATCAGCAGTATTTGCGATTATCTTCGGGTTTATTGGGAAAATCTCAGCACTTATCCATTCGATTCCAACGCCGGTAATGGGTGGTGTATCAATCTTACTCTTCGGTGTGATTGCATCAAGTGGTTTACGCATGTTAGTAGATGAGAAAATAGATTTAGGAGATAAGCGCAATCTAATGATTGCATCTGTCATACTAGTCATTGGAATAGGCGGTGCAGTGCTTCATATCGGCCAGTCTTTCCAGGTAGAAGGTATGGCTCTTGCAGCAATGGTGGGAGTACTGTTAAATCTAGTTTTACCTAAAATGAAAACGAAAAAACAATCAAAGCGAATTGCTTCATAAAGACAGCCTTTTAATTCAGTCCTGTGAGACGGAAAAGGGTGTGTAGTTTGTTACACCCTAGTCTCACATGGCTAGGGTGTTTTTATGCGGTTAATATAATAAAAATTCATATGTACTATTATAAAAATTAGAAAGATGAGGGATGACAATGAACCATTTGTTAACGATGAGTGAGTTATCGGAGCAGGAGATTTCAGAAATCCTAAAAGATGCAGAAGATTTCGCAAGCGGAAAGGGTATAAAAGCGACAGAGCAAACGTTTGTTGCAAATTTATTCTTTGAGAATAGTACAAGAACGCGTTTTAGCTTTGAAGTAGCAGAGAAGCGTTTAGGACTAGATGTTCTCGACTTTACAGCAGAATCTTCTAGCGTACAAAAAGGAGAAACATTGTACGATACGGTAAAAACACTAGAATCGATAGGAACAAAAGCTGTTGTCATCCGCCACGAGCAAGATCGCTATTTCGATGAGCTTAGAGAGCAAGTGAATATTCCAATCTTAAATGCAGGGGATGGATGTGGAAATCATCCAACACAATGCTTGCTTGATCTACTAACGATAAAACAAGAATTTGGAACATTTGAAGGACTGAAAGTGGCAATTGTTGGAGATATCAGTCATAGCCGGGTAGCGCGCTCAAATGCAGAGGCGTTAACGAAGTTAGGAGCAACTGTTTATTTTGCAAGTCCAGAAGAATGGAAAGATGAAACGAACACATTTGGAACGTACAAAGCATTAGACGAATTAGTTCCAGAAGTTGATGTAATGATGTTACTACGCGTGCAGCATGAGCGTCATGATCACTATGAAACAGATATTATGAAAGAGTATCATGAACAGCACGGTTTAACGATTGAACGTGAGAAACGCATGAAGCCAGGAAGCATTATTATGCACCCAGCACCTGTAAACCGTGATGTGGAAATTGCAAGTGAACTTGTCGAGTGTGAGCGCTCACGCATTTTTAAACAAATGGAAAACGGTGTTTATGTAAGAATGGCTGTATTAAAACGCGCATTACCAAATGTATTAGGAGGAATGAAACATGAATTATTTGTTTAAAAATGGTCGCTATGTAAATGAAGAGGGAACTATCGTCACAACAGACCTTCTCGTACAAGACGGTAAAATTACGAAAGTAGCAGAAAATATCACTGCTGAAAATGTAGAAGTAATTGATGTAAATGGAAAATTAATTGCACCTGGGCTAATTGATGTACATGTACATCTTCGTGAACCGGGTGGTGAGCATAAAGAAACAATTGAAACAGGCACACTTGCGGCAGCAAAAGGTGGATTTACAACAATTTGTGCAATGCCAAATACACGTCCTGTACCAGACTGCAAAGAACATATGGAAGATTTGCAAAAACGAATTCAAGAAAAAGCACATGTAAATGTACTGCCATATGGCGCTATTACAGTACGCCAAGCAGGTTCTGAAATGACAGACTTTGAAACGTTAAAAGAACTCGGTGCATTCGCGTTTACTGATGATGGGGTAGGCGTACAAGATGCAAGTATGATGCTAGCTGCAATGAAGCGTGCAGCAAAATTAAATATGGCAGTTGTTGCACACTGTGAAGAAAATACGCTAATTAATAAAGGTTGTGTACATGAAGGGAAGTTTTCTGAGAAACACGGATTAAACGGTATCCCATCAGTATGTGAATCTGTACATATTGCCCGGGACATATTACTGGCGGAAGCAGCGGATTGCCACTATCACGTATGTCACGTAAGTACAAAAGGATCTGTACGCGTGATTCGTGATGCAAAACGTGCTGGAATTAAAGTAACAGCAGAAGTAACACCACATCACTTAGTATTATGTGAAGATGATATCCCATCGGCTGATCCAAACTTTAAAATGAACCCACCGCTTCGAGGAAAGGAAGACCAAGAAGCATTAATTGAAGGGTTATTAGATGGAACAATCGATATGATCGCAACAGATCATGCACCACATACAGCAGAAGAAAAAGCACAAGGTATTGAAAGAGCACCGTTTGGAATTACTGGTTTTGAAACAGCATTCCCATTACTTTATACAAACTTTGTGAAAAAAGGAATCATCACATTAGAACAATTGGTTCAATTCTTAACAGTAAAACCGGCAGATACATTTGGTTTAGAAGCTGGTCGCCTGCAAGAAGGAAGAGCAGCTGATATTACAATTATCGATTTAGAACAAGAAGAAGAGATTGACCCAGCAACATTCTTATCAAAAGGAAAAAATACGCCATTTACGGGCTGGAAATGTCAAGGATGGCCGATTATGACATTAGTTGACGGTAAGATCGCATGGCAAAAGGAGAGTGCATTAGTATGAAAAGACAGCTTATCTTAGAAGATGGAACAGTATTAATTGGAAAAGGTTTCGGAGGAGAAATCGAGAAGTCAGGTGAAGTTGTATTTACAACTGGAATGACTGGATATCAAGAAACACTATCTGATCCATCATACTGCGGTCAAATTGTAACATTTACGTACCCATTAATCGGAAACTACGGCATTAACCGTGATGATTTCGAATCAATTCATCCATCTGTAGATGGTTTAATAGTAAACGAAATTTGTGATCACCCATCTAACTTCCGTAATGAAATTTCGTTAGATGATTATTTAAAAGAAAGAAACATTCCAGGATTAGCAGGAATTGATACAAGAAAATTAACACGAAAAATTCGTCAATATGGAACATTACGCGGACGTCTTTGCAACATGGATGCGGATGTAGAGTACATCGTTAGCCAATTAAAAGAGACAGTCTTTACAGATCATGTGAAACGCGTATCAACAAAAGATCCATATCCAAGTCCAGGCCGTGGCCATCGCGTTGTACTTGTAGACTTCGGTATGAAGCATGGTATTTTACGAGAACTAAATAAACGTGATTGTGACGTAATCGTTGTACCATACAATACAACTGCCGAAGAAATTTTACGCCTTAGCCCAGATGGAATTATGTTAAGTAATGGACCTGGGGATCCAAAAGATGTACCAGAAGCAATTGAAATGCTAAAAGACATTATCGGAAAAGTACCATTATTTGGAATTTGCCTTGGGCATCAATTGTTCGCTCTAGCATCTGGTGCAAATACAAGCAAGTTAAAATTCGGTCACCGTGGTTTAAATCATCCAGTAAAGCATCTTGCAACTGGAAAAGTAGCCATTACTTCTCAAAACCATGGTTACGCAGTAGAAGAAGAATCAGTTAAAAGTACAGATCTTGAAATTACACATGTAGCTTTAAATGATGGAACAGTAGAAGGTCTTCGTCATACGAAGTTCCCAGCATTTACAGTACAATACCATCCAGAAGCTTCAGCAGGACCAGAAGATGCAAATGATTTATTCGAAGATTTCTTAACAATGATTGAAAACTTCAAGAAAGAAGGGGAAGAGTTATGCCAAAACGCCTAGACATTAACACAATTTTAGTAATCGGATCAGGACCTATTGTAATCGGGCAAGCAGCGGAGTTTGACTACTCTGGAACGCAAGCTTGTCAATCTCTTAAAGAAGAAGGTTACAAAGTAATCCTTGTAAACTCTAACCCAGCAACAATTATGACAGATACTGCAACAGCAGATAAAGTATACATTGAGCCATTAACATTAGAATTTGTAAGCCGTATTATTCGTAAAGAACGTCCAGATGCAATCTTACCAACATTAGGTGGCCAAACAGGCTTAAATATGGCGGTTGAACTTGCAAAATCAGGCGTACTTGACGAGTGCGGAGTTGAAATTTTAGGAACAAAATTATCAGCAATTGAGCAAGCGGAAGATCGTGATTTATTCCGTACATTAATGCAAGACTTAAACGAACCAGTACCACCAAGTGAAATTATTCATACGCTTGATGAAGCATATGAATTTGTAAAAGTAATTGATTATCCAGTTATCGTTCGCCCTGCATTTACGCTAGGCGGAACTGGCGGTGGTATTTGCCATAATGAAGAAGAGTTAATTGAAATTGTAACAAGCGGTTTAAAACATAGCCCAGTAACGCAGTGCTTATTAGAAAAAAGTATCGCAGGGTTTAAAGAAATCGAATACGAAGTAATGCGCGATGCAAGCGATAATGCGATTGTAGTATGTAATATGGAAAACATTGACCCAGTTGGTGTTCATACAGGAGATTCAATCGTTATTGCGCCTAGCCAAACATTAAGTGACCGTGAATATCAAATGTTACGTAATACTTCATTAAGAATTATTCGTGCATTAGGAATTGAAGGTGGATGTAACGTTCAGCTTGCACTTGATCCGCATAGTTTCCAATACTATGTAATCGAAGTAAATCCACGTGTAAGTCGTTCATCTGCATTAGCATCAAAAGCAACAGGATATCCAATTGCAAAATTGGCAGCAAAAATTGCAGTCGGCTTAACACTTGATGAAATTGTAAACCCGGTTACACAAAAAACATATGCATGCTTTGAACCAGCTTTAGACTATGTTGTTTCTAAAATTCCACGTTGGCCATTTGATAAGTTTGAGTCAGCAAACAGAACGCTTGGCACACAAATGAAAGCGACTGGGGAAGTCATGTCAATCGGTCGTAATTTAGAAGAATCATTATTAAAAGCAGTTCGTTCTTTAGAGCTTGGTATTTATCATTTAGAGCTTGATTACTTAAAAGAGCTTGATAAAGAAACAATGAAAAAACGTATTATAAAAGCAGATGATGAGCGTCTATTCGTTGTAGCAGAAGCAATTCGTCAAGGTGTAACGAAAGAAGAAATTAATGCATGGTGTGAAATGGACTTCTTCTTCTTACAAAAAGTTGAAAACATCGTAACTATGGAGCTTAACGTTAAAAACAATGTAGGCAATATGGAAGTATTACAAGAAGCAAAAGCAATGGGATTCAGTGATCATTACATCGCAGCTGCTTGGGGTAAAACAGAGCGTGAAGTTTACGATATGCGTAAAGAAAACGGCATGACACCAGTATTCAAAATGGTAGATACATGTGCGGCAGAATTTGAATCGGCAACGCCTTACTACTACAGCACATATGGTGATGAAAACGAATCAATCGTTACAGAGCGTAAAAGTGTAGTCGTTCTTGGCTCTGGTCCAATTCGCATCGGTCAAGGTGTCGAGTTTGACTATGCAACAGTTCATTCTGTATGGGCAATTAAAGAAGCTGGTTACGAAGCGATTATTATAAATAACAACCCAGAAACAGTTTCAACAGACTTTAGTATTTCAGATAAATTATATTTTGAACCACTTACAATTGAAGATGTAATGCACATCATCGATTTAGAACAACCAGAAGGTGTAATCGTTCAGTTTGGTGGACAAACAGCGATTAACTTAGCGGCAAAATTACAAGAGCGCGGCGTGAAAATTTTAGGTACATCACTAGAAGATTTAGACCGTGCAGAAGACCGTGATAAATTTGAAGCAGCTTTAACAGAGCTAGGTATCCCGCAACCAGTTGGTAAAACAGCAACGACTGTAGAACAAGCGGTAGCAATCGCTGAAGAAATTGGTTACCCAGTATTAGTAAGACCATCTTACGTACTTGGCGGACGTGCAAT
>Ga0209025_1001162_pt1 | contig 37273 bp, 32 predicted proteins | sample AraplaMF_Col_mLB_FD_184256 | JGI IMG/M metagenome (GOLD analysis project Ga0209025, IMG submission 184256) | Arabidopsis root microbial communities from the University of North Carolina, USA - plate scrape MF_Col_mLB (SPAdes) (version 2) | ecosystem: Host-associated > Plants > Roots > Endosphere... | reverse complement strand
CCGAGATCGGTGCGATTTCCGAGCGCCGGCTGGCGCTGCTGCTCGATACCGGCCTGTCCGGCCTGCCGCCGTTCCTGGTGCGCGATGGCGGCCTGAATTCGGGCTTCATGATCGCGCAGGTGACCGCGGCGGCGCTGGCTTCCGAGAACAAGTCGCTGGCGCATCCGTCGAGCGTGGACAGCCTGCCGACCTCGGCCAACCAGGAAGACCATGTGTCGATGGCCACCTACGGCGCGCGCCGGTTGGGCGACATGGCGGCCAACACCGCCGTGGTGGTCGGCATCGAGGCGATGGCCGCAGCACAGGGCATCGAGTTCCACCGTCCGCTGAAGTCGTCGCCGCTGGTGGAGCAGGAGCTGGCACGCATCCGTGCGCGGGTGGATTTTGTGGAAGGTGACCGTTACCTGGCGCCGGATATCGAAGCGATGAAGCAGTGGGTGGTGCAGGGCGATGCGGGAGCGGGGTGGCCTGCTGCCGTTCGGGAGATTTTGCCGACTAACGCTGCCTGACACGCCGGCCCTCTCCCCCCCCTCTCCCGCAGGCGGGAGAGGGGGGGGAGAGGGGCAGTGGTTCCACGTGCTATCTCGTACCAAGCGGCACCAGCCTGAATCGATCGCGCCACCAGCGCCATCCAAAGGAGAACAACACATGAACGCTCCCGAATCCCAATCCCTCCAGCGCGGCCAGCGCGAAATCCGCGCCCCGCGCGGCACCCAGCTGCACTGCAAGAACTGGCTGATCGAAGCCGCCTACCGCATGATCCAGAACAACCTGGACCCCGACGTGGCCGAGCGCCCGCAGGACCTGGTGGTGTACGGCGGGATCGGCAAGGCCGCGCGCAACTGGGAATGCTTCGACGCCATCCTTGACAGCCTGCGCCGCCTGGGCGAGGACGAATCGCTGCTGGTGCAGTCGGGCAAGCCGGTCGGCGTGTTCCGCACGCACACGGACGCGCCGCGCGTGCTGATCGCCAACTCCAACCTGGTGCCGCACTGGGCAACGTGGGACAAGTTCAACGAGCTCGATCGCGCCGGCCTGATGATGTACGGCCAGATGACCGCGGGCTCGTGGATCTACATCGGTACGCAGGGCATCGTGCAGGGCACCTACGAGACCTTTGTCGAAGCCGGCCGCCAGCACTATGACGGCGATTTGTCGGGCAAATGGATCCTGACCGCCGGCCTCGGCGGCATGGGCGGCGCGCAGCCGCTGGCCGGCGTGCTGGCGGGTGCCTGCGTGCTGGCGATCGAGTGCCAGGAATCGCGCATCGACTTCCGCATCCGCACGCGCTACCTCGACAAGAAGGCCACCACGCTGGACGAGGCGCTGGCGATGATCGCCGAGGCCACGGCAAGGAAGGAGGCAATCTCCGTCGGCCTGCTCGGCAACGCCGCCGACATCGTGCCGGAACTGGCCAAGCGGGCGCAGGCCGGTGGCATGCGCCCGCATATCGTCACCGACCAGACTTCCGCGCATGACCTGGTCAACGGCTACCTGCCGCAAGGGTGGACTGTCGAACAGTGGGAGCATGCGCGCCAGCACGATCCCAAGTCGGTGGAAGCCGCTGCGCGCCCCTCTATCGTCAAGCACGTGCAGGCCATGCTCGACTTCCAGAAGATGGGCGTGCCGACGGTCGACTACGGCAACAACATCCGCCAGGTCGCGTTCGACGAAGGCGTGCAGAATGCCTTCGATTTCCCCGGCTTCGTGCCGGCCTATATCCGCCCGCTGTTCTGCCGCGGCAAGGGCCCGTTCCGCTGGGTGGCGCTGTCGGGCGATCCCGAGGATATCTACAAGACCGACGCCAAGATGAAGGAGCTGTTCCCCGAGGACAAGCACCTGCACCGCTGGCTCGACATGGCGCACGACCGCATTGCCTTCCAGGGCCTGCCGGCGCGTATCTGCTGGGTGGGCCTGGACGAGCGCCACCGCGCCGGCCTGGCCTTCAACGAGATGGTGAAGTCGGGCGAGCTGAAGGCGCCGGTGGTGATCGGCCGCGACCACCTGGACTGCGGCTCGGTGGCGTCGCCCAACCGCGAGACCGAAGCGATGCGCGACGGTTCCGACGCGGTGTCCGACTGGCCGCTGCTGAACGCGCTGCTCAATACCGCCGGCGGCGCCACCTGGGTAAGCCTGCACCACGGCGGCGGCGTGGGCATGGGCTTCTCGCAACACTCCGGCGTGGTGATCGTCTGCGATGGCACCGATGCCGCCGCGAAGCGCATCGAGCGCGTGCTGTGGAACGACCCGGCCACCGGCGTGATGCGCCATGCCGATGCGGGCTACGACATCGCCATCGACTGCGCGCGTGAGAAGGGCCTGAACCTGCCGATGGTGAAGGGCGTATGAGCACTGTGATGTCACAGTACTTCAAGCTCGCGGCCATCGAGCCGACGCGCTGGAAGAACGGCGGCGGCAACACGCGCGAGATCGCGGTGTGGCCGCCGGGTGCAGGCATGGATGACTTCGTGTGGCGCCTGAGCGTGGCCGATATCGAAGCCGACGGCCCGTTCTCCGCCTTCCCCGGCATCGACCGCCAGATCGTGCTGCTCGACGGCGCCGGGGTGATGCTGCGCGCCGACGACGGCAGCTTCAGCCACCGGCTGGTCCAGCCGGGCGCACCGTTTGCCTTCTCGGGCGACACCGGCCTGCAGGCTGCGCTGCTCGATGGCGCCACGCGCGACTTCAACGTGATGACGCGGCGTGGCCGCTGCCGCGCGCGCGTCGACGCCTTCCGCGACGGCTTTACCGTCAGCACCGGTGCCGATACCGTTTGCCTGCTTGCCGTGTCCGGCACCTGGCTGGTGGCGCAGGATGCGCAGCCGGCTGTCACGCTGGACGCGGGGCAGGGCGTGCTGTATCCGGCCGGCGAACCCGCTGGCCGGCAAGCCTTTGCACCAGGCGCCGGCGACGCGCTGTGCCTGTGTGTCACGCTGGAAATGGAGCCCGACCAATGACGCTGCCTTCCGTACCTGGCACCGCCAACGCCGCCAGCGCCGATGGCCTCTGGCACAACTGCCACCTGTTGCCCGATGCCGACCCCGCGCGCGCCATCCGCGATGCCGCGCTCGTGGTAGAACAAGGCCGAATAGCCTGGCTCGGCGCTGCCGCCGAATTGCCGCAGCAGTATCGCGACCTCGCGCGCCACAACGCCAACGGCGCGTGGATCACGCCGGGACTGGTCGATTGCCACACCCACCTGGTCTACGGCGGCCAGCGCGCCGACGAGTTCGCGATGCGCCTGGCCGGTGCCGGCTATGAGGAAATCGCGCGCGCCGGCGGCGGCATCGTCTCGACCGTGCGCGCCACCCGCGCCGCCGACGAAGACACGCTGTTCGCGCAGGCCGCCGCGCGCCTGCAACCGCTGCTCGCCGAAGGCGTGACTGCCATCGAGATCAAGTCCGGCTACGGCCTCAGCCTGGAAGCCGAGCGCAAGCAATTGCGCGTGGCGCGTCGCCTGGGCGAGCAGTTCGGCGTCGCGGTGCACACCACCTTCCTCGGTGCGCACGCGCTGCCGCCCGAGTACGCCGGCCGCGCCGATGACTACATCGACCTGGTATGCGGCACCATGCTGCCGGCGCTGGCCGAAGAAGGGCTGGTCGATGCCGTCGATGCCTTCTGCGAATCGATCGGCTTCTCGATCGCGCAGACCGAACGCGTCTTCGATGCCGCTGCGCGCCACGGCCTGCGCGTCAAGCTGCACGCCGAGCAGCTCAGCAACCTCGGCGGCGCGGCGCTGGCGGCACGCCATCGCGCGCTGTCGGCGGACCATCTCGAACATCTCGACGAGGCCGGCGTCGCCGCGATGGCAGAAGCCGGCACGGTCGCGGTGCTGCTGCCCGGCGCCTACTATTTCCTGCGCGACACCAACCTGCCGCCGATCGCGCTGTTGCGCCAGTACGGCGTGCCGATGGCGATCTCGACCGACCACAACCCCGGCACGTCGCCGGTGACGTCGCTGCTGCTGATGATGAATATGGCCTGCACGCTGTTCCGCCTGACGGTGCCCGAGGCGCTGGCCGGCGTGACCCTGCATGCGGCACGCGCGCTGGGCGCATCGGATCGCCACGGCAAGCTGGAAGCGGGGCGCGTAGCCGACTTCGTGCTGTGGCGCGTCGATTCGCCGGCAGAGCTGGCATACTGGTTCGGCCGCAACCCTGCGGCAATGGTTGTGCGGCAAGGGCGCATATATCCGGCGCAAGAAGGGGCACAAGCGGAGGCACAGGCATGAGCACATCGCTGCTGTTCGCAGACTGGGCCCTGCTGCCCGATGGCTGGGCGCGCAATGTGCTGCTCGCCTGGGACGAGCAGGGCCGCCTGGCCACCGTGCAAGCCGGGGCCACCGCAAGTGCCGGCGTGCCGCGCGCCGCGGGCCCGGTGCTGCCGGGCATGCCCAACCTGCATTCGCACGCATTCCAGCGTGGCTTTGCCGGCCTGACCGAATACCGCAGCCGCCCGCAGGGCGACAATTCCGCCGGCGCCGATTCGTTCTGGAGCTGGCGCACGCTGATGTACCGCTTCGCGCAGCGGATCTCGCCAGACACGCTGGAAGCCATCGCCACCCAGCTCTACATCGAAATGCTGCGTGCGGGCTATACCAGCGTGTGCGAGTTCCACTACGTCCACCACGATGCCAACGGCAAGCCCTACGCCGATGCCGCCGAGATGTCGCTGCGGCTGCTGCGCGCGGCGCAGCGCACCGGCATCGGCATGACGCTGCTGCCGGTGCTGTACCAGACCGCCGGCTTCGGCGGCAAGCCGCCGCTGGCCGAGCAGCGCCGCTTCCTGCATGACACAGACGCCATGCTGCGGCTGCTGGAGCGGCTGGCGCCCATGTGCGCGCAGGCCGGCGCACGTCTCGGGCTGGCGCCCCATTCGCTGCGCGCGGTGCCCGAAGACAGCCTGCTGCATGCGCTGGCAGGGCTGAAGGCGATCGACGCGCAGGCGCCGGTCCATATCCACATCGCCGAGCAGCAGCGCGAAGTCGACGACTGCATCGCCTGGTCCGGCACGCGCCCGGTGACATGGCTGTTCGATCATGTCGACGTCGACGCGCGCTGGTGCCTGGTGCACGCCACGCACATGGACTGGGATGAGCGCCGGCGCCTCGCGCACAGCGGCGCCGTGGCCGGCATCTGCGCGACCACCGAAGCGAACCTCGGCGACGGCGTGTTCGAGGCGGAGCCTTACCTCGCGCAGCACGGCGCGTGGGGCATCGGCTCGGACAGCCATGCCAGCGTCAGCGTGGCCGAGGAACTGCGCCTGTTCGAGTACGGCCAGCGACTGGGCCTGCAGCAGCGCAATGTGCTGGCCTCGGATACCCACCTGCAGGTGGCCGACCGCCTTTATCTCGAAGCCGTGGCAGGCGGCGCGGGCGCCAGCGGCCGCGACGTGGCCGGGCTGGCGCCCGGCCAGCAGGCGGACTTCGTGGTGCTGGACGGTGCGCACCCGACGCTGGCCGGCCTCGACGGCGCGCAGGCGCTGGCCACCCACGTGTTCGCGAACCACGGTCATGAGACACTAGCGGAGGTCCGCACCGCCGGCCGCAGCCGCGTGCAGCATGGCGCGCATGCGCTGCAGGCCGATGCGGCCCGGCAGTTCATCGCCGCGCGCGCCAGCCTGCTGGCCGACTGATACGCGACCAAATAGGCGACAAATCCGGGCACCGCCCGACGCATTGCAAAGACCATGTCCTTCTCCACCGATACCCCCGCCTTCACCCTGCATCGCGGCACGCGCCCGCTGCTGATATCGATGCCGCACGTCGGCACGCACCTGCCGGCTTCGGTTTCGCAGCGCCTCACGGCCGAGGCGCGCACCGTGCCCGACACCGACTGGCACCTGGAACGCCTCTACGGTTTTGCCCGCGAACTCGGCGCGTCCGTGCTGGTTGCCACGCATTCTCGCTACGTGGTCGACCTGAACCGCCCGCCCGACAACGCCAACCTGTATCCCGGCCAGGACACCACCGGCCTGTGCCCGGTCGACACCTTCGACAAGACGGCGCTGTACGCCGATGGCAGCAACGGCCCCGACGACGCGGAAATCGCCGCGCGCCGCGACGCGATCTGGCGTCCGTACCATGAGGCGCTGGCTGCGGAACTGGCGCGCCTGAAGACCGAGCACGGCACCGTCGCGCTGTGGGACGCGCATTCGATCCGCTCGGTGCTGCCGCGCTTCTTCGAAGGCAAGCTGCCGGATTTCAACCTCGGCACGGCCAATGGCGAGAGCTGTGACGCGGGGCTGGCGAGCCAGCTGCTCGAGCAGGCCAGCGCGGTGCCCGGCCATACCGCGGTGCTGAACGGGCGCTTCAAGGGCGGCTATATCACGCGCCAGTACGGCAAGCCGCAGGATGGGGTGCATGCGGTGCAGCTTGAGCTGTCGCAATGTGCATATATGAGCGAGACGTATCCGTTCGCCTATGACGAGGCGCGGTCGGCGGGGTTGCAGCCGGCGCTGCAAGGCATGCTGGCCACGGTGCTCGCGTTCGTCGAGTCGCGGTAAGGCGCAGTGCATAAAAAAGGCCCGGCGTCATGCCGGGCCTTAGGCACGCCAACGAAGGCTTATTTCTTCACGACGTTCTTGTTCGCCTTGCTCCCCGTCGACGCGTTGTACTTCTCCACATACTCCTCGAACAGCTTGCAGATCGCGCTGCCGATCTTGGCGTAATCCGCTTCATTGAGATTGGCCAGCGACACCCGGCCAGACGGATGCCGCGTACCGAACCCACGGCCCGGTAGCAATACAGCTAGTCGACGCCTTCAGGCATGTAAGAGAACTACCCTCCGATTCGTGCATGGCAAACAGGCCCAGCTGCCAGAAGCCGTGGCGCGGCACGGTAGCCAGGAAGTGGCATTATCCCCCCGCTTTCGGGCCGTCATATTGAAAGCTTTCTTGACTGAGTTAAATGCTGTCAACATTCCGCGCGCGGCGATTGCGCGCGGCATTGCGCATGACGAGTGTGCTGTCTGGAGGGGGAAATACAGGGTGCGGCCGCGTCCCCCGGGCGGGGGCGGCGGCGCAAAAGAATGCGGCGCGCTCAGCGCCCGCCGGCCAGGCGATCCTCGATATGCTTGGCGCGCTCCAAAGAGCCGGGGTGCGTGCTGAGCATGCTCGACTGGCCGCCGTCAAGCTGCGACATCTTGCGGAACGCCGACGCCAGCGCCTGCCGGTTGGCGCCGTTCTTGGTCAGCAGGTTGAAGGAGTAGTCGTCCGCAGCGGATTCCTGGCGCTGCGAGAACTGCGCATTGACGAACGTTTCCGCCAGGTCCCCGATCTGCGACGACGACAGCGCGGTCAGCGAAGCAATGCCGGTAGATCCGAGCAGGCCGCGCGCCGCGGCAGTGGTGTAGGCCACCTGCATCGCCGCCTTGGTGTGGCCCAGCGCCACATGGCCGATCTCGTGCCCGACCACGCCGCGCACCTCGTCGTCGCTGAGGAAGTCCATCAGCCCGCTGTAGACGCGCACGCACCCATTGGCCATGGCCCACGCGTTGATGTCCTTGGTCACGTAGACCTTGGCATTGAGCGGCAGCCCGGTATTGCCCAGCCCGCTCATCACAGTCGCGAGCCGCTTGGCATAGGTGCTGTCGGCCGGCGCAATGGTGTTCTTCTGGTCCATTTCCGCGCACGACTGGTCGGACAGCGTCTTGACGCTGGTGTCCGACAGCGTGGCCGCGGTGAACAGGCTGCCGCCGGCCTGGGACAGGTTTTCCATATTGGTGCCGGCGCAGCCGGCCAGCAGGGTGGCGCAGGCGAGGGCGGGAAGGGTCAGTCGGCTCATGGTGGCTCCGTTTCGCGGGATTTTCGCGGGATGGCAATGCCATAGGATAGGAAGCCAGGCGCACGGGCACCAGTGGGCGCTGTCCGACACACCTTCAAATTTCGGCCGGAAGGGGGGCGATGTGACGCGATAGGCCGGAGATGCCGGGCTATGAGGCGCAGCCGCCCATGTGGACGGCTGATTGCTTTGGAAGGAATCTGGTGCCCGGGGTCGGACTCGAACCGACACGCCTTGCGGCGGGGGATTTTGAGTCCCCTGCGTCTACCTGTTTCACCACCCGGGCAGGTGTGACGGCATCGGAACCGATGCCGGGCTGAGCCGGCGATTATGCCGCAATTCCCGCCCACCGACAACCGGCGGCTATGGCCATGGTAGTGGCCCGGATAACTTGTGCATGGCGAATCGGATTACCATCGCCGTCACCGCGCCGCCTCGCCCACCCTCCGCACGCACCGACCGCCATGACCGACCCATTGTCGAGCCTCGCCAGCCTGCCCTCGCAGGATTCCGGCTTCTACGACCGCGAATACAACAACCGCGCCAACGTGCCGGACAACCCGGCGCATATGGCGCGCTGGGGCGAATGGTCGGCGCGGGTGCGCGAGCGCGGCAGCTTTATCGCCGATTTGAGCTATGCCGATGCAGCTTCGCGGCATCCGCAGGATGAGACGCTGGACTATTTCCCGGCGCCGACGCCGGCAGGTGGCGGAGTGGCACCGCCGCTGCTGGTGTTCGTCCACGGCGGCTACTTCCGCGCGCTCGACAAGCGCGACCACAGTTTCGTCGCCAGCGTGCTGCCGGCGCTGGGCGTGTCGGTGGCGGTGGTCAACTATTCGCTGGTGCCGTCGGTGACGGTGCCGGACATCGTGCGGCAGGTGCTGCGCAGCGTGGCGTGGCTGTACCGGCAATCCGGCGAACTGGGGCATGACCCGCAACGGCTGTTCGCCGCCGGGCATTCCGTCGGCGGCCACCTGGTGGCGATGCTGATGGCGGCACGCTGGCCGCAGCTGGCGCAAGACCTGCCAGCGGATCTGGTCAAGGGCGGTCTGTCGGTCAGCGGGCTGTACGACATGGAGCCGCTGCGCCGCGCCGCGTTCCTGCAATGCGACCTGCGGCTGTCCGAGGACGACGTGGCGCGCCTGTCGCCGGCGTACATGACGCCGGCCACCGCCGCGCCGCTGTCGCTAGCGGTGGGCGAACTGGAAGCGGCCGAATACCACCGCCAGCATGCTCTGATGCGGGCGGCGTGGCCCGCCAATGTCCGCAGTCTGGCAGCGAGCGATCTTGTGCTGCCGGGCTGTCATCACTTCAACGTGCTCGATGGCTTCATTGATGCCGACAGCGCGCTGATACGCGCCGTCCTGCGCCTGACAGGCGCCTGACAGCTACGTGAGCGCCGGCCCTCAGCCCTCCAGCACGCGCAGAAGCGACGAGGTATCGTCCTTGCCCCAGCCGTTGGCCATCAGCGTGCGCAGCTGCGCCGAGGTGGCCTGCATCGCCGGCAGGTCCAGGCCGATTTCCTCGGCGATATTGCGCGCCAGCCCGAAGTCCTTGTCGTGCAGCCGCGCCTCGATGCCGGCGGCGAAATTGCGCGACACCATCTTGGGCCCCATCAGGTCGAGCATGCGGCTGCCCGCCATGCCCGTCGACATTGCCTGCAGCACGCGGCCGGTATCGACGTTCTGCGCCGAGGCAAAGCGCATGGCTTCGGCGATGCCTTCGATATTGACTACCTGCGCGATCTGGTTGCACAGCTTGGCGACCTGGCCGGCGCCGTTGCCGCCGATATGCGTGATGGTCGTGCCCAGCAGCTCCAGCAGCGGCAGCACGCGTTCCAGCACGTCGAGCTTGCCGCCGACCATGATGGTCAGCTTGCCGGATGCGGCGGCAGTGGTTCCGCCCGAGACCGGGCAGTCGAGCGCCTCGAGGCCGCGCGCGGCCAGTGCCGCGGCGATCTCGCGCGTGACCACCGGCGAGATGGTGCTGTGGTCGACGCATACCGTGCCGGGCGCCGCGCCGTGGACCACGCCTTGCTCGCCCAGCAGCACTTCGCGCACGTCTTCGGACGAGGTCACGTTGGTGAAGACGACGCTGGCGCCGCGCGCGGCCTCGGCGGGCGTGAAGAACGGCTCCGCACCCATGGCGCGTGCCGCATCGGCGGCCTCGGGACGGCGCACGAAGGCGCGCACGGTGTGGCCGGCGGCCAGCAGGTGGCGGACCATGTGCGAGCCCATGGCGCCCAGGCCGATGAAGGCAACCGTGACGGACGGAGTGGAAGTGGTGATCATGCGATGCTTCCTTTCAGAATGCCGGATGCGGCGGGCGCTGGCTACTTGTCGCCCGCGTAGGCGAACTTGCCGTTGCGGATCACCCCCATCACGCGCGAACGCTGGTCGAAGCCCTGGTGGTCCTTCGCGTTCAGGTTCAGCACGCCGTTGGGGATGGTGAGATTGGTGGTGGATTCGAGCGCATCGCGCATGGCGGCGCGGAATTCGCGCGTGCCGGGCTGGGCGCCGGTCTTGAGCGCGCGGCGCGCGGCATCGTCCAGCAGCAGCCACGCGCCCCAGGCGTCGCCGGCGAACTGCGTCACGCTGTCGGCGCCGTACTTGCCCTCGTAGCGATTGACGAAGTCCAGCGCGACCTTGCGCACCGGATGGCTTTCAGGCAGCTGGCGCGCGACCACGACCGGCCCGGTCGGGAACAGCGTGCCCTCGACATCCTTGCCGCCCATGCGCAGGAATTCCCAGGTGGCGATGCCATGGGTCTGGTAGACCTTGCCCTTGTAGCCGCGCTCGCCCAGCGTCTTCTGCGGCAGCACCGAGGGCGTGCCGGCGCCGGCGATCAGCACGGCGTCGGGGTTTGCCGCCATCAGCTTGAGCACCTGGCCGGTCACCGAGGTGTCGTTGCGCGAGAAGCGCTCGTTGGCGACGACCTTGATCTTGCGCACTTCGGCCAGCTTCGAGAATTCGCGCCACCAGCTTTCGCCATAGGCGTCGGCAAAGCCGATGAAGCCCACGGTCTTGATGCCGTGGTTGCTCATGTACTCCGTCAGCACGGTCGCCATGTGCGAGTCGTTCTGCGGCATCTTGAACGCCCAGCGGCGCTTGGCATCCGTCTGCGGCTCGACGATCGAGGCCGACGCGGCCAGCGCCACCATCGGCGTCTCGCCTTCGGACACGGCGTCAAGCGCGGCCAGCGCGGTCGGCGTGATGTTGGGGCCGACGATCACGTCGACCTTTTCCTCGGAAATCAGCTTGCGCACATTGCGCACCGCCGCGGCCGGGTCGGAGCCGTCGTCCAGGATCACGTAGTGCGCCTTCTGGCCGCCCAGCGTCTGCGGCCACATCAGCACGGTGTTCTTGGAGGGGATGCCGATCGAGGCCGCCGGCCCGGTGGTGGACACATCGATGCCGACGCGGATATCGGCCAGCGCGGCGGCGCTGGCGCAGAGCAGGGTAGCAATTGCGAGGGTGGGCAGCAGGCTGGGCAACTTCGGCATCTTGTCTCCTCCGGTCTTGTTTGTGACGGGAAGGATAGCCGAACTCCGCCGGCAAGGGCACACGCGTCAGCGCACGCCCAGCCGCCACAGCGAGGTCACTTCGGCCGACCGCGCCGCATGTAGCGGATCGCTGGGGTCGGCGGCGCGCGGGTGACGCGGGCGGATATCGGAGCGGCCCAGCACCTTCAGCCCTGCGGCCTCGATCCAGCCTTCCAGTTGCTCGCGCGGGCGCAGGCCCAGGTGCTCGGCCAGATCGGACAGCAGCAGCCAGCCTTCGCCGCCGGGCTCGAGATGCGCGGCCAGCCCATTGAGGAAGCCGCGCAGCATGGCGCTGTCGGGGTCATAGACGGCACGCTCGACCGGCGAGCTGGGCCGGGCCGGCACCCATGGCGGGTTGCACACCACCAGCGGTGCGCGGCCTTCCGGGAACAGGTCGGCCTGCACGATCTCGACGGGGCCGGCGTAGCCGAGCTGGCCGATATTCGCGCGTGCGCAGGCCAGCGCACGCGGATCCTGGTCGGTGCCGACGATGCGCTGCACGCCACGCCGGGCCAGCACGGCGGCCAGCACGCCGGTGCCGGTGCCGATGTCGAAGGCCAGCGTCCTGGACGGCAGCGGCTCGGCGGCAACCAGGTCGACATACTCGCCCCGCACCGGCGAGAACACGCCGTACCAGGGATGGATGCGGTCTTCCAGTGCCGGGATCTCCACGCCTTTCCTGCGCCATTCATAGGCGCCGATCATGCCCAGCAGCTCGCGCAGCGATGCCACATACGGCTCGCCCGCCGGGCCGTAGACCTGCTCGCAGGCTTCGCGCACATCGGGGGCGCGGCGCAGCGGCACGCTGTGATCGGCCTCGAACGGCAGCAGCAGCATGCCCAGCGTGCGGGCGCGCTGCGACTGCGCCAGCCGGTGCAGGTGGAAGGCCTCGGCGGCCGAGCCGGGCGCGCCCTTGGCCTTCTGGCCCGGCCGGCTCGCCTTTTTGGGTTTGCGCTCGGTGCGCCGCGCCATGGCGTTGAGCAGCTGGCGCGCGTTCTGGAAGTCGCCACGCCACAGCAGCGCAGTGCCTTCGCAGGCGAGCCGGTAGGCGGTGTCGGCGCTGGTGGTGTCGTCGGCGACCACCACGCGGCGCGGCGGCGGGTTGCCGGCCTCGGAGCGCCAGGCGGCGCTGCGCTCGGTGCCGTCCTCGGTCCAGTGGATGCGGGGCAGTTCGCTGGTGGCTTCGCTCATGGGTTCGCTCACAGCGCCTCCGGCCGGCGGGGCATGACGGATTGGGAATGCATGTCGGGTTCTGCTTCTTATATAGAGAGGAGAGGCGGCGGGCTGCCGCGCTCAGAGTTCGTAGGCTTCGTGCTCGCCCGACATGGCCTGTTCGACCAGCTTGCGGTTCAGCGTCGGCGAGAACAGCTCGATGAAGGTGTAGACAAAGCTGCGCAGGTAGGCGCCTTGCTTGACCGCCAGGTGCGTCACATTGCTGCCGAACAGGTGACCGGCCGGGATCCCGCGCAGTTTGCTGTCGCGCTCGGCATCATAGGCCACGCCGGCGACGATGCCCACGCCCAGGCCGATCTCCACGTAGGTCTTGATCACGTCGGCGTCGATCGCCTCGAGCACGATGTCCGGCTTCAGGTGGCGCAGCTGGAAGGCCTTGTCGATCTTGGGCCGGCCGGCGAAGTTGGGGTCGTAGGTGATCAGCGGGTAGCCCATCAGGTCTTCCAGGGCCAGATGCTTCTTATCCAGCAGCGGATGATCGGGTGGCGTAATCACCATATGCGTCCACTGATAGCCCGGCAGCGACACCAGGTTCTTGTCGTCGGTGATGCCTTCCGTGGCGATGCCGATATCGGCCTGGTCGTGCAGCAGCATGTCGGCGATCTGCGTGGGGTTGCCTTGCTGGATCGACAGCCGGACCTTCGGGTAGCGCTTGGTGAATTCGCCGATCACCCGGGGCAGCGCGTAGCGCGCCTGGGTATGGGTGGTGGCGATGGTGAAGTTGCCCTGGTCTTGTGCCGCATAGTCCATGCCGACCCGCTTCAGGCTCTCGACTTCCTGCAGGATTTTCTCAACGGAGGTGAGAATGCGCCGCCCCGGCTCGGTCAGGCTGCGGATGCGCTTGCCGTGTCGCGTGAAGATATCGACACCCAGCTCTTCTTCCAGCTCGATGATGGCCTTGGACACGCCAGGTTGTGACGTATAGAGCGCTTTGGCGGCTTCGGTCAGGTTGTAGTTCTGCCGGACGGCCTCGCGCACGAAGCGAAACTGGTGCAGGTTCATATAACTCGGGTCGTATAAACAAACAACTTCTTATTAGTTTGAGGTATGAGGCCAGTTTATTACGATTCTCGAACTTTGTTAATGAACGTCCTGCCCTCAGTGCGTCCGCTCGCAACCCCCGGATTGTGATGCGAGCCTCACGGGCCAGGATCCACCGAGCCCCTCATGTCGCTGGCCTATACCGTTTCCGGTCTGTTTGTAGGCGTCCTCGTCGGTCTGACCGGCGTGGGTGGGGGCTCGTTGATGACGCCTTTGCTGACGCTGCTGTTCGGCTTTTCGCCGGCGACGGCGGTCGGCACCGACCTGGCCTTCGCGGCCATCACCAAGGGTTTTGGCACCATCGCGCACCGGGCCCACGGCCATGTGCAGTGGCAGGTGGTGCGGCGCCTGTGCATCGGCAGCCTGCCGGCGGCGGTCGTGTCCATCCTGGTGCTCAAGAGCGCAGGTGAGCTCAACGCGCAGTGGCTGCACGCGATCCGCGTGACCATCGGCGTGTCGGTGCTGCTGACCGTACTGTCGCTGCTGTTCCGCAAGCAGATGCTGGCCTGGCTCGAACGCAACCCGCGCTTCCAGCTGCACGGCCGCGCCCAGGTCATCGCCACCATCCTGGTCGGCGCGGTGATCGGCGTGCTGGTGACGGTGTCGTCGATCGGCGCGGGCGCGGTTGGCGCCACGCTGATCCTGCTGCTGTACCCCCATATGAAGCCGGCCGAAGTTGCCGGCACCGATATCGCCTACGCCGTCCCGCTGACGGCGCTGGCCGGGCTGGGCCACGTGTGGCTCGGTACCGTCAACTGGAATTTGCTGCTGGCGCTGCTGGTGGGCTCGATCCCCGGCATCTGGCTGGGCGCGCAACTGTCGCGGGCGCTGCCCGAGCGGCTGGTGCGTGCCGCACTGGCGACCACGCTGACGCTGGTCGCAATCAAGCTCGTTTCCTGAATCCAACGAATACTGAACGGACCCCGCCATGTATCAGTACGACCAATATGACCAGCGCATCGTCAACGAGCGCGTCGCCCAGTTCCGTGACCAGGTGCGCCGCCGCCTGTCGGACGAGCTGACCGAGGAAGAATTCCTGCCGCTGCGCCTGCAGAACGGCCTGTACCTGCAGCGCCATGCCTACATGCTGCGCGTGGCGATCCCGTACGGCCTGCTGTCTTCGACGCAGCTGCGCAAGCTGGCCCACATCGCCCGCGAGTATGACCGCGGCTACGGCCACTTCTCCACCCGCCAGAACATCCAGTACAACTGGATGGAGCTGGAGCGCGTGCCCGACGTGCTGGCCGAGCTGGCCAGCGTCGAGATGCACGGCATCCAGACCTCGGGCAACTGCGTGCGCAACATCACCACCGACCACTTCGCCGGCGTGGCGCCGGACGAGTCGGTGGACCCGCGCGTGCTGGCCGAGCTGCTGCGCCAGTGGAGCACGTTCCAGCCGGAATTCGCCTTCCTGCCGCGCAAGTTCAAGATCGCGATCTCGGCTTCGAAGGATGACCGCGCCGTGGTGCAGATGCACGACATCGGCATCTACGCCTACAAGAACGCCGACGGCGAAACGCGCCTGCGCATCCTGGCCGGTGGCGGCCTGGGCCGCACGCCGATCCTGGGTTCGATCATCAAGGAAGACCTGCCGTGGCAGCACATGCTGACCTACGTTGAATCGGCCATCCGCGTGTACAACCGCTACGGCCGCCGCGACAACAAGTACAAGGCCCGCATCAAGATCCTGGTGAAGGCCATCGGCGTGGAGAAGTTCGCGCAGGAAGTCGAGGAAGAATGGCAGCACAGCAAGGACGGCCCGGCCACGCTGACGCAGGTCGAGTTCGACCGCGTGGCGCAGTACTTCACGCCGCCGGCCTATGAAAAGCTGGCCGATACCGATGCCTCGTACGAGAACCACCTGCTGGAAGACAAGGCGTTCGCGCGCTGGGTCAGCCGCAGCGTGCACGGCCACAAGGTGCCGGGCTACGCCGCGGTGACGCTGTCGACCAAGCCGGGCGTGGCCTCGCCCCCGGGAGATGCCACCGATGCGCAGATGGAAGCGGTGGCGGACCTGGCCGACCAGTTCGGCTTCGGCGAACTGCGCGTGGCGCACGAGCAGAACCTGGTGCTGCCGGACGTGAAGAAGCACGACCTGTACGCGCTGTGGCAACTGGCGAAGAAGGCCGGCCTGGCGACCCCGAACATCGGCCTGCTGACCGACATCATCGCCTGCCCGGGCGGCGATTTCTGCTCGCTGGCCAACGCCAAGTCGATCCCCATCGCGCAGGCAATCCAGGACCGCTTCGACGACCTGGACTACGTCTATGACCTGGGCGAGATCTCGCTGAACATCTCGGGCTGCATCAACGCGTGCGGCCACCACCACGTTGGCAACATCGGCGTGCTGGGCGTCGACAAGGACGGTTCGGAGTGGTACCAGGTCACGCTGGGCGGCGCCCAGGGCAACAAGACCGCGCTGGGCAAGGTGATCGGCCCGTCGTTCAGCGCCGAGGAAATGCCCGAGGTGGTGACGCGCATCATCGACACCTTCGTGGCCAACCGCATCGAAGACGAACGCTTTATCGAAACCCTGTCCCGCATCGGCATCGCCCCGTTCAAGGAGCGCGTCTACGCAGACAAGCAGCCGCGCGAGCGCGCCGAAGCCTGAGGACCGGAGAGACTGAACATGGCTAAGATCATTCAACTGCAACGCGACGGTGCGAACGTCACCCCGGTGATCGTCGAAGACAACTGGACCGTGCTGCGCGCCACTGAAGAGCAACCGCTGACCGAAGAGCAGGTCGCCGCCGCCGCGCAAGGCCAGGACGCCGTGCTGTTCCCGCTGTCGGTGTGGAAGGCCAATGAAGCGCTGCTGGCCGGCCGCGACGCGGCCCGCACCGGCGTGTGGCTGGCTCCGGAAGACGAGCCGGGCGACGCCGCCGCGTACTTCGACCGGGTGTCGCTGGTGGCGGTGGACTTCCCGGTGTTCCGCGACGGCCGCGGCTTCTCCACGGCCTACCTGCTGCGCACCCGCTACAAGTGGGAAGGCCAGCTGCGCGCCATCGGCGACGTGCTGCGCGACCAGCTCAACTTCATGAAGCGCTGCGGCTTCGATGCCTTCGCGGTCCGTGCCGACAAGAATATCGACGACGCCATCAAGGGCTTCACCGAGTTCACCGTGACCTACCAGGCTTCGGTCGACGAGCCGCTGCCGCTGTTCCGCCGCGCCCGCACCGAAGGCGGTGCCGTGCAACCGAAGGCGACGGCATGAGCACGGTGCTGACCGATATCCCCGTGGTGGATGCCGGCGCGGTGTCGGCGCTGCGTCCGCCCGCGCTGTGGGTCGCGCCCGAGTACACCGGCAGCATCGAAGCGCTGGAGCAGAAGGAGCGCGAGCTGGGCGAGCGCCTGGCCGGCATCGCCGCGCGATTCTTCCGCGCGCGCTTTGCCTCGAGCCTGGCGGCCGAAGACATGGTGCTGACCGATGCCATCCTGCGCGGCACCCCCGCCGTGCGCGCCGGCATCCGCGTCTTCACGCTGCAGACCGGGCGCCTGCACGCCGAAACGCTGGCGGTGCTCGACAAGGTGCAGTCGCACTACGGCTACAGCATCGAGCAGTACACGCCGGACGCCGAGGCGGTCGAGAACTACCTGAAGAAGCATGGCCTGAACGCCTTCTACGACAGCATCGACCTGCGCAAGGAATGCTGCGGCATCCGCAAGGTCGAGCCGCTCAATCGCGCGCTGTCGCACGCCGACGCGTGGCTGACCGGCCAGCGCCGCGAGCAGGCCGTGACGCGCGCCGAGCTGCCGTTCGAGGAGCAGGACGAAGCCCGCGGCATCCCGAAGTTCAATCCGCTGGCGGACTGGAGCGAGGCCGAAGTGTGGGCCTACCTGAAGCGCCACGACGTGCCGGTCAACGACCTGCACGCCAAGGGCTATCCCAGCATCGGCTGCGAGCCGTGTACGCGCGCGGTGCGCGCGGGCGAGGATGTCCGCGCCGGACGGTGGTGGTGGGAGAGCAAGGACTCGAAAGAGTGCGGGCTCCACGAACAGAACATCAAGCATTGAGGCCGTAAGAAAATGGGCATCATGAACGACATCGCAGAAGCCACCTCCAGCGTGGCGCACCTGTTGCAGGTACAGAACGACCATCTCGACCGCCTCGAAGCGGAATCGATCTACATCATCCGCGAGGTGGTGGCAGAGTGCCGCAACCCGGCGCTGCTGTTCTCCGGCGGCAAGGACTCGATCGTGATGCTGCACCTGGCGCTGAAGGCCTTCCGCCTGGGTGACCGCAAGATCGAGCTGCCGTTCCCGCTGGTGCATATCGACACCGGCCACAACTACCCGGAAGTGATCGCGTTCCGCGACCAGCGCGTGGCGGAACTGGGCGCGCGCCTGGTGGTGGGCCATGTGGAAGACTCGATCAAGCGCGGCACCGTGCGCCTGCGCAAGGAAACCGATTCGCGCAACGCCGCGCAGGCCGTGACGCTGCTGGAAACCATCGAGGCGCACAAGTTCGACGCGCTGATGGGCGGCGCCCGCCGCGACGAAGAGAAGGCCCGCGCCAAGGAGCGCATCTTCTCGTTCCGCGACGAGTTCGGCCAGTGGGACCCGAAGGCCCAGCGCCCCGAGCTGTGGAGCCTGTACAACGCCCGCATGGCGCAGGGCGAGCAGATGCGCGTGTTCCCGATCTCCAACTGGACCGAGCTGGACGTGTGGCAGTACATCGCCCGCGAGAAGCTGGCGCTGCCGCCGATCTATTATTCGCACCAGCGCGAAGTGGTGCGCAAGAACGGCCTGCTGGTGCCGGTCACGCCGATCACGCCCAAGCAGGATGGCGACGTCAGCGAAGTGCTGTCGGTCCGCTTCCGCACCGTTGGCGACATCAGCTGCACCTGCCCGGTGGCCAGCGTTGCCGACTCGCCGGAAGCGATCATCGCCGAGACCGCGGTGACCGAGATCACCGAGCGCGGCGCCACCCGCATGGACGACCAGACCAGCGAAGCTTCGATGGAGCGCCGCAAGAAGGAAGGCTACTTCTAAGCCGCACGCAGCAAAGGATCCAGACATGACTCACCAAGCAACCCACCAAGGCCTGCTGCGCTTCATTACCGCCGGCTCCGTCGACGACGGCAAGAGCACGCTGATCGGCCGCCTGCTATACGACAGCAAGGCCGTGCTGTCCGACCAGCTGACCGCGCTGGCCAATGCCAAGAACAAGCGCACCGCCGGCGAGCAGATCGACTTTTCGCTGCTGACCGACGGCCTGGAGGCCGAGCGCGAGCAGGGCATCACTATCGACGTGGCCTACCGCTATTTCTCGACGGCGCGCCGCAAGTTCATCATCGCGGATACGCCGGGCCACGAGCAGTACACCCGCAACATGGTCACCGGCGCGTCGACCGCGCACGCGGCCATCGTGCTGGTCGATGCCACCCGCGTGACCGTCACCGACGGCCGCGCCGAACTGCTGGCGCAGACCAAGCGCCACTCGGCGATCCTGAAGCTGCTGGAGATCCAGCACGTGATCGTCGCCGTCAACAAGATGGACCTGGTCGACTACAGCGAGCAGACCTTCAACGAGATCCGCACCGCCTACGCCGAGCTCGCCGAGCAGCTGGGCCTGAAGGATGTGCGCTACGTGCCGGTCTCCGCGCTGCGCGGCGACAACATCGTGCACGAGAGCGACGCCATGCCGTGGTACCAGGGCGAGCCGCTGCTGCCGCTGCTGGAAGAGCTGCCGGTGGAAGAAGCCGCGCCCGAAGACGACGCCGCGCTGCGCTTCCCGGTACAGCTGGTGATCCGCCAGGACGGTTCGCAGTCGGACGACTTCCGCGGCTATGCCGGCCGTGTCGAGGCCGGCACCGTGCGCGTCGGCCAGAAGCTGCGCGTGCTGCCCGCCAACCGCGAGGCCGTGGTGGCCGAAGTGCTGACCCCGAATGGCGCCGCTGAATCGGCCAACGTCGGCGACACCGTCACCGTGCGCCTGGCCGAGGACGTCGATGTATCACGCGGTGACATGTTCGTTGCCGCCGATGCGACGGCGGCTTCCGCCAAGAAGCTGCAGGCCGACCTGTGCTGGTTCGACGACGAGTCGCTGAACCCGTCGCGCAAGTACGTGCTCAAGCACACCACGGCCAGCGTGTTCGCGCGCGTGTCGGCGGTGGACCGCGTGCTGGACGTGCACACGTTGTCGCACGAGACCGGGCGCCACGAGATCCGCCTGAACGATATCGGCTCGGTGCAGATCTCGCTGCAGAAGCCGATCGTGTGCGATGCCTACGGCGACAATCCGGCAACGGGCGCCTTCGTGCTGATCGACGAAGCGACCAATCACACGGTGGCCGCAGGCATGATCCGTGCGTTCTCCTGACCGGTAACGAACAGGAACGAGCGGACAAGGGGCAACAGATGGACAAGCAGGCGCGCAAGACTTACGGCAAGGTGTACCTGATCGGGGCAGGCCCCGGTGCGGCAGACCTCATTACGGTGCGTGGTGCACGGCTTTTGGGCGAAGCCCAGGTGGTGATGCACGATGCACTGGTGTCGCCGGAGATGCTGGCCTGGTGTCCGCAGGCGGAGCTGGTCGAAGTCGGCAAGCGCTGCGGCCAGCGCTCCACCGCGCAGCTGTTCATCAACCGGCAGATTGTCGACCTGGCCAGCAAGTACGAGCGCGTGGTGCGCCTGAAGGGCGGCGACCCGATGTTGTTCGGCCGCGCCGACGAAGAACTGCAGGCGCTGGAAGCGGCCGGCATCGAGTATGAGGTGGTGCCGGGCATCACCGCCGCGCTGGCTGCTGCTTCCGCGATCGGCAAGCCGCTGACCAAGCGCGGCGTGTCGCGCAGTGTGGCGTTTGCCACGCAGGCCAAGGCGGCGGACGGCGAGGGCTCGCCCGATATCGAAGCCGCGGTCAAGGCCGACACGCTGGTCTACTACATGGGCCGCGACCAGGCCGCTTCGATCGCCGCGCAGCTGATCGGGCACGGCAAGCCCGCGTCGACGCCGGCATGGGTGGTGGAAGCTGCCACCACGCCGCGCCAGCGCAGCCGCGAATTCACGCTTGGCCAGATGGCGGCCGGAGAAGCGGCGGCGTGGATCGATCCGGTGCAGCCGAGCTTGCTGATGATCGGCGCGGCGCTGGCCGCTCGCGCGACCGAAGCCCCGCAGGAGGATGCGGGCGGGATTGAAGTCTGTACGCCGCGCGCTGCCTGATTTTAGGCTCCTGCGCTGGCACTGCGAGGGTTTGCTCCCCTCTCCCATTCATGGGAGACAACCAGCGCCATCAGCGTGCCGTCAACAATAGTGACCCCGTGCCGGGATTCCGGCACGGGGTTTTTTCGTTAGGGTTTTGAAGTCTTCAGGACTGCGCAGGAGCCCCCGGCAGCGACGCAACGCAGTAAGCCGCAATCGCATCCAGCACCGCATCAGATTCGCCCACCGCGGCAGCGCAGTGGATGCGCAGGCCGGGATAAGCCTGCCTGCACTGGTCGAGCAGCGCCGGCAGGTCGCGCCGGATATGCCCGCCCTGGCCGAAGAACACCGGCACCACCGTGACCTCGCCCACGCCGCCCACGGCGAGTTCTGCCAGCGTATCCGGCAACAGCGGCGACATCAGTTCCAGGAACGCCAGCCGCACCTCGCACTGGGGCAGGGCAGTGGCCAGCTTCTGCCGCAGCCGGTCGAACGGCTCGCGCCAGCGCGCATCGCGCGCGCCGTGCGCGAACAGGACCAGGGCACGGTCGCAAGCTGCCATGGCCGTCCTCAGTGCCGGTCGACCCAGCGCAGCGCCAGCAGCGCCACAGTCAGGTAGAGCGTGCCTGGCACCAGCGCGGAGATGATGGGCGGCCATGTGTGCAGCAGGCCGACGTGCGAGAACAGCGTATTGGACAGGTGGAACGACAGCCCCAGCATGATGCCGCCGAACACCTTCACGCCTACCGCCCCGGCACGCGCGTGCAGGTAGGCGAAGGGCAGCGCCAGCGCCACCATCACGAACAGCGTCAGCGGGTAGATCACCTTCTTCCAGAACGCGATCTCATAGCGCTGCGTGTCCTGCTTGTTGTCGCGCAGGTGGCGGATATAGCGGAACAGGTCCAGCGTCGACATCCGCTCCGGCGTCACCAGCAGCACCGACAGGATCTGCGGCGTCAGCTCCGAGTGCATTGCCACGCGCGGGAATTTCAGCTGCTCGGCGCGGAAATCCGGTGCCAGTGCATCGCGCGGCGGCGCGGGCTTTGCCGGATCGGCCTGCGGCATCAGCTCGGTGAAGCGCGTCTCGCTGACCCCTTGCAGTTCCCACGACTGGCCGCCCTGGTAGCGGCCTTCCTGGGCCACGCGGATCACGCGCAGCCGGTATTGGGGGTCGAACTCGTAGATGGTGATGCCGGTGATGGTCTGGTCCGGCTGCAGCCCGGCTACGTTGACGAAGCGGGTGATCTCGCCGCCGCCGGCCGGGTCCTGGTCGCGGTCCTTGACCCAGACGCCCGAGCGGAAGCCCGCCGACACCGTCGCGCCGATCGCCTCGAGCTTGATCTTCTGCGCGTACTGCTCCGCGCGCGGCCCGATGAACTCGCCGAAGATAAAGGTCACGATCGCCAGCGGCACAGCCAGCTTGAACAGCGAGAACAGCGCCTGCCGCGTGTTCAGGCCGGCGACGCGGAAAATGGTGAACTCGGACTGGCTGGCCAGCTGCGAGAACACGTAGATCGCACTGATCAGCACCGCGATCGGCAGCACCTCGTAGACCCGGGTAGGGGCCTGCAGCAGCACGTGGAACAGCGCCACCAGCGAGGTGTACTGGGCGTTGACGTTCTCCAGCTCGTTGAGCATGTCGAAGAACACGAACAGCGACAGCACCGCGAACAGGATGAAGGCGAACACGCCATAGACCAGCCGCCCGAAGTAGCGTTCATAGACGCGCAGGATCCTCATGCCCGGCTCCCGCTGGTGGCGGCACTGCCGCGTTTCAGGCCGAACACGGCGCGCCAGCCGCCAAGGCTGCGGTTCTGCCGGTAGCGGAACAGCACCAGCGCCCCCAGGAACACCGTCAGGTGGATCGGCCACCAGGCCAGCCAGAACGGCACCGAGCCGTTGCGCACCCAGGATTGGGTCAGGTTGATCAGGTTGCTGTATGTGAGGTAGATCAGCACCGCGAACACCAGCGGGGTATAGCGGCCCAGGCGCGGGTTCACGTAGGCCAGCGGGATCGCGATCATCACGAAGTTAAAGGCCAGGATCGGCAGCGAGATGCGCCAGATCAGCTCGCCCAGGTTCTCGCGCGTGGGGTTGCGGATCAGCTCGATGGTGTCGCGGCTCTTGGGTGGCAGCTTGGCTTCGGACTCGGGCGGCTTGTTGTCAACCTTGACCGCATAGCGTTCGAACTCGACGATGCGGTAGTCGACCTGGCCGGGCGTGCCGGAATAGCGGCGGCCGTTCTCCATCACCACCAGGCGGTCGCCATTGGGCATGGTCTCGAACTTGCCCTGGTGCGCCAGCGCCACGCCGATCTTGTCGGCCTCGGCATTGGCGACGAAGACATTGCGCGCATACTTCATGTCGGGGTCCATGCCCTCGATGAACAGCACGTAGTTGGCCTTGGCGGGTTCGATGAAGCGGCCGGCGGCGATCATCGACATCACCCCGCGCTGCTCGAAGCGGTCGCGGAACAGCGCGCTCTGCTGGTTGGCCCACGGCCAGGCGAACATGCCCAGCAGCAGCGCCAGCACGATGAACGGCGCGGCGAACTGCAGCACCGGCTTGACCAGGTCGCGCAGCGAGATGCCGGCCGAGAACCACACCACCATCTCCGAATCCTTGTACCAGCGCGTGAGCACGATCAGGGTGGAGATGAAGAGCGTGGCGGACAGCAGGATCGAGAGATAGCCGATCGTGGCCAGGCCGATCAGCATCAGCACGTCGTTGGGACTGGCCTTGCCGCTCGCGGCCATCCCCAGGATGCGGATCACGAGCGACGTGAGCATGAAGGTCAGCATCACCAGGAACACCGCCCCAGCGGTGTAGGCGAGCTCGCGTCGCAGGGCTTGTTGAAGGATCATGCGGATTCGGTTCCGGGCTGCCGGCCGGAGCGGGCGATGTGCCGTGCGAGGTGCCTGGCAGAACAGCGGACTGGTAGCACAAGTGGCTGTCAGCGTGACCGGGGCGTATCAGCGGCGGCAGGTCGCGGGGTAAAAATCGCGGATAATGGAGGCTTTCGTGTCTAACGAGCCCCTGGAAGGAAGCGCGATGGAATTTAGCACAAAAGCCCTGGATTTGAGCAAAGCCGGCCAAAATGGTTTCCTGGCGACCAAGACTGACTGCCTCGTGGTCGGCCTGTTCGAGGGCCAGAACCTTGCCGGCGTGGCCAAGGCGCTGGACACGGCCACCAAGGGCTTGGTGGCGCGCCTGGTCAAGCAGGGCGATTTCGAAGGCAAGCGCGGCACCCACCTGATGCTGCACGAAGTGGCCGGCGTTGGCGCCGCGCGCGTGCTGCTGGTGGGCCTGGGCAAGGAAGCCGAGTTCTCGGACAAGGCCTTTGCCGACGCCGTGCGCACCGCGGTGCGTGCCTTGTCGTCCACGCGCGCCACCACCGCGCTGTGGTGCCTGGCGCAGCAGGCGCCGCAGCAGCGCGATGTTTCGTGGGCCATCATCAGCACCATCACGCTGGTGCGCGACGCCGGTTACCGGTTGCTGGAGCGACATCCTGGCCTGAAGCGCGCCAATGCCAACGGCAAGTCCAACGGCGCCGACAAGTCGTTGCTGCGCAAGGTCGTGATCGCGGTCGACAGCAGCGACGCCCGCGCCGCCACCCAGGCCGCGGTGCGCGGCACCGCCATCGCCAACGGCATGGAAGTGACGCGTGACCTGGGCAACCTGCCGTCCAATATCTGCACCCCGACCTACCTGGCCAATGCCGCGCGCAGCATCGCCAAGCGCCACAAGCTCAAGGCCGAAGTGCTTGGCCGCAAGCAGATCGAGGCGCTCAACATGGGTGCCTTCCTGGCCGTGACCAAGGGCAGCCAGGAGCCGCCGCAGTTCATCGTGCTGCGCTATGACGGCGCCGGTGCCAAGCAGGCGCCGGTGGTGCTGGTCGGCAAGGGCATCACCTTCGACACCGGCGGCATCTCGCTCAAGCCGGGCGAGGGCATGGACGAGATGAAGTACGACATGTGCGGCGCCGCCTCGGTGCTCGGCACCATCCAGGCCGTGGCCGAGATGGGCCTGAAGCTCAATGTGGTGGCCGTGGTGCCGACCTGCGAGAACATGCCCAGCGGCATCGCCACCAAGCCGGGCGATGTCATCACCAGCATGTCTGGCCAGACCATCGAGATCCTGAACACCGACGCCGAGGGCCGCCTGATCCTGTGCGACGCGCTGACCTATGTCGAGCGCTTCAAGCCGGCCGCGGTGATCGACGTGGCCACGCTGACCGGCGCCTGCATCATCGCGCTGGGGCACCAGAACAGCGGCCTGTATTCGCGCTCCGACATGCTCGCCGACCAGCTGCTGCAGGCCGGCCGCCACGCCATGGACACCGCCTGGCGCATGCCGCTCGATGACGAGTACCAGGACCAGCTCAAGTCCAACTTCGCCGACATGGCCAATATCGGCGGGCGCCCGGCGGGCAGCGTGACCGCGGCCTGCTTCCTGTCGCGCTTCACCGAGAAGTACGACTGGGCGCACCTGGACATCGCCGGCACCGCCTGGAAGAGCGGCGCGGCCAAGGGTGCCACCGGCCGCCCGGTGCCGCTGCTGACGCAGTTCCTGATGGACCGCGCGGCCTGACGGCCGCAGTCAGCCAACCCGGCAACGCAAGCAGCAAACGTCCATGACGCGCATCGACTTCCACAGCAACGTGCCGGACCTGCTCGGCTATGTCTGCCGGCTGGTCCGCAAGGCCTACGGCGCCGGCCAGAAGGTCGTGATCCACGGCACGCCGGCGCAGCTGGCGGACCTGGATGCACGCCTGTGGACCTTCTCGGCGCTGGATTTCCTGCCGCATTGCGGGCTGGAACACCCCAATGCGGCGGTCACGCCGATCCTGCTGGCTGCCACCACCGAAGGCGTGCCGCATCACCAGCTGCTGATCAACCTGTCCGACCAGCCGCCGGCGCAATTCGCCAGTTTCGAACGCCTGATCGAAGTGGTGGGGTCGGGCGACGCCGCCCGCGAAGCCGGCCGCCAGCGCTACCGCTTCTACCGCGAACGCGGCTATCCGCTGACGCATCACGATATCGGCCAGCCCAAGGGAGACGCAACATGAGCGAACGCACCACATCGCGGGTGATCCCGCGGCCCGGGCCCAACGACAGCATTCCGCTGCTGACCGAAGTGGTCGAACTGCCGGATACGGAATCGGCGGCGCAGCCGCTGGCCGCTTCGCAGGAAGGCGTCATCGATACCTTCGGCATGGCCGAATCCGGCATGGTCATGCACGTGGGCGATACCGGGGAGCCGCTGGCCGAGGCACCGCCGCCGCAAGCCCCGGCGGCGGTGGCCGATCCCGGCGAGGACGACCTGCGCGCCATGCGCAGCGAGCTGCTGTCGCGCGTGATGCTGCGCTTCCGCACCGAATGGCCGCAGGTGGTCGAGGCCCATACCGAAGCCACGCTGCAGGCGCGGCTGGCGCCGCTGACCGCGCAGCTGGCCAGCGAACTGACGCAGTCACTGGAGGCCAGGCTGGTGGAGTGGCTGGACGCGACGCTGGAGGAGATCGAGCGGACGCCGGGCGGGGACTGAGGAGAGCCATCGTCGCCCTGGCGCGGCGAAGGGTTTCTCCCCTCTCCATTTGGGAGAGTGGAGCAAACCGCCGGCATGCAAGACGCCTCGCCAACAAAAAAGCCCGCGATCTTGCGGGCTTTCTTGCATACGGCAAAGGTGCCTCAGTCCGTCACCGCGCCCTTGCTGGCCGTCGACGCCAGGCGCGCAAACTTCGCCAGCACCCCGCGCGTATAACGCGGTGCCGGCTGCTTCCAGTTGGCCCGGCGCCGGGCCAGCTCCTCGTCCGCCACATTCAGCTGCAGCAGCAGCTTGTGCGCATCGATGGTGATCGAATCCCCTTCCTGCACCAGCGCGATCGTGCCGCCGGCGAACGCTTCGGGCGCCACGTGGCCGACCACCATCCCCCAGGTTCCGCCCGAAAAGCGGCCATCGGTAATGAACCCGACCGACTCGCCCAGCCCCTTGCCGATGATGGCCGACGTCGGCGCCAGCATTTCCGGCATGCCCGGGCCGCCCTTGGGGCCGAGGTAGCGCAGCACCAGCACGTCGCCGGCGTTGATCTTGTCGGCCAGGATGGCTTCCATCGCGCTCTGCTCGTCCTCGAACACGCGCGCCGGGCCGGTGATGACCGGGTTTTTCAGCCCGGTGATCTTGGCGACCGCGCCTTCCTCGGCCAGGTTGCCCTTCAGGATGGCGAGGTGGCCTTCCTTGTAGAGCGCCTTTTCGATTGGCAGGATCACGTCCTGGTCGGCGCGCGGGGTGTCCGGCACGTGTTCGAGTTCTTCGGCCAGCGTGCGGCCGGTAATCGTCAGGCAGTCACCATGCAGCAGGCCGGCCTTGAGCAGGATTTTCATGACCTGCGGGATGCCGCCCGCCTTGTGCAGGTCGGTGGCCACGTATTGCCCGGACGGCTTCAGGTTGCAGATCACCGGCACCTTGCGGCGGATGCGCTCGAAGTCCTCGATGGTCCATTCGACTTCCGCCGAGTGCGCGATGGCGAGGTAGTGCAGCACCGCGTTGGTCGAGCCTCCGGTGGCCATGATCAGCGCCACGGCGTTCTCGATCGACTGGCGCGTGATGATGTCGCGCGGCTTGATGTCCTTCTTGATCGCCTCGACCAGCACGCGCGCCGATTCCGCCGCGCTGTCGACCTTCTCCTGGTCCGGGTTGGCCATGGTAGACGAGTACAGCAGCGACATGCCCAGCGCCTCGAACGACGAGCTCATGGTGTTGGCGGTGTACATGCCGCCGCACGATCCGGTCGACGGGCAGGCGTTCTTTTCCACACCCTCGAAGTCTTCCTGGCTCATGCGCCCGGCGGTGAACTCGCCCACCGCCTCGAACGACGACACGATGGTCAGGTCCTTGCCCTTCCAGTTGCCCGGCTTGATGGTGCCGCCGTAGACGTAGATGCCCGGCACGTTGGTGCGCGCCAGCGCGATCATGCCACCGGGCATGTTCTTGTCGCAGCCGCCGATCACGACCACGCCGTCCATCCACTGGCCCTGCGCCGCGGTCTCGATGCAGTCGGCGATGACCTCGCGCGAGATCAGCGAGTACTTCATCCCCTCGGTGCCCATCGACATGCCGTCCGAGATGGTCGGCGTGCCGAACACCTGCGGGTTGGCGCCGGATGCCTTGATCGCGTCGATCGCCGCGTCGGCCAGGCGCTGCAGGCCGGCATTGCAGGGGGTGATCGTGGAGTGGCCGTTGGCGATGCCCACCATCGGCTTGTCGAAGTCTTCCTGCTTGTAGCCGAGGGCGTAATACATCGAGCGGTTGGGGGAACGCGCCACGCCTTGCGTGATGTTCCGGGAGCGTTTGTTGAATGCCATGGTGGTCTCCGGGGGAATGTCCGGCGCCGCGGAGTCGGGCGCTGTCACGCGGGCAGCCGATGTTGTGCCGGAGAGCATGCCCCTTGCATTTTGGAGTGTCAAATATATTATTTGCCCTTTATTGAGTCGAAAAACATATCAGGAGCCGGCTTGGACCTGCGTCAGCTGCGTTACTTCGTCACCGTGGCGGAAGAGTTGCATTTCGGCCGCGCCGCGCAACGGCTGTCGATGACGCAGCCGCCGCTGTCGCAGCAGATCCAGGCGCTGGAGGAGGAACTCGGCGTGCCGCTGTTCGTGCGCACGCGCCGCTCGGTGGCACTGACGCCGGCCGGCGCGCAATGGCTGCCCGAGGTGCGGCGGGTGCTGGCCGATGCCGCGGCGCTGCCCGGGCTGGCGCAGCGGCTGGCGCGGGGCGAGCTGGGTTCGCTGTCGCTGGCCTTCGTCAGCACGGCCGACTACGGCATCCTGCCCGACCTGCTGCGGCGCTTCCGGGCGCGTCATCCGGCGGTGCAACTGCAACTGCGCGAGGCCACCAGCGACGTCCAGCTCGAAGCGCTGCTGGAAGGCACGATCGACGCGGGCCTGGTGATCCGGCCCCAGCTGCCGGCGATGCCGCACGGACTGGCCTACCTGCCGCTGGTCAGCGAACCGCTGGTGCTGGCCGTTCCCGACGGCTGGCGGCCGCCGGGCGGGCTCGCACAGGACGGCAAGGTGTCGCTGCGCGATGCGGCATCCGAACCGCTGATCATCTTCCCGCGCCGAAGCGCGCCGGCGTTTTATGACATCATTACGGGCTACTATGCGCGCGAGGGCCTGGTGCCGGCGATCGCGCAGGAAGCCATCCAGATGCAGACCATTGTCAGCCTGGTGTCGGCCGGCATGGGCGTGGCGCTGGTGCCGGCATCGCTGTGCAACCTCCGGCGCACCGGCGTGTCGTACCTGGCGCTGCGCGAGTCCGGCCCGCAGATCGAGACCGGGCTGGCCTGGCGCGACGGCGGCAGCGCCGGCGTGGCGCCGGTGCTGCGGTCGTTCATCGAGATCGCAGGCGCACTGGCCAGCGAGGCCGCCGCGGCGCCGCGCTGAGCGCGCGGCCGGCCCATACAGATAACTTCATTCACGCCAACATGCTGATCCATCCCCAGTTCGACCCGGTTGCCATCCACCTGGGCCCGCTTGCCATCCGCTGGTACGGGCTGATGTACCTGGCCGGGTTCATCATGTTCCTGTGGTTCGGGCGCCTGCGCATCCGCCAGCCGCATATGGCGGCCAAGGGCTGGACCACGCGCGACCTCGACGACATGCTGTTCTTCGGCGTGCTGGGCGTGATCCTGGGCGGGCGGCTGGGCTACGTGCTGTTCTACAAGCCGACGTACTACCTGGCGCACCCGATGGAGATCTTCAAGGTGTGGGAGGGCGGCATGGCCTTCCACGGCGGCTTTCTCGGCGTGATCGTGGCAATGTGGCTGTTCGGCAAACTGCGCCGCCGCCACTGGATGGAGGTGACCGACTTCATCGCGCCGATGATCCCGTGCGGGCTTGCCGCCGGCCGCATCGGCAATTTCATCAACGGCGAGCTGTGGGGCCGCGCGACCGACCTGCCCTGGGGCATGATCTTCCCGCAGGCGGGCGACAACATCCCGCGCCATCCGTCGCAGCTGTACCAGTTCGCCGGCGAGGGCGTGGCGCTGTTCATCATCCTGTGGCTGTTCGCGCGCAAGCCGCGGCCGATGGGCGCGGTGTCGGGCGTGTTCCTGATCGGTTATGGCGCGTTCCGCTTCGCCGCCGAATTTGCGCGCGAGCCGGACAGCTTCCTCGGCCTGCTGGCGCTGAAGATGTCGATGGGACAGTGGCTGAGCCTGCCGATGATCCTGGCCGGCATCGCCATGGTGATCTGGGCCTACCGGCGCCAGCCGGGCGCGGGCGCGCCGCAGCCGGCGGCCTGAGCGCAGGCGCCGCGGCGGATTACCTGCCGGCGCGGCGCAGCGCGTCGATGCGCGCCTGTGTATGCGGGTGCGTCGACAGGAAGTCCTGGCCGCGGTCCGGTGCGGCTTCCGATGCCGACGACGTCGCGCCGGCGCTCGCACGCTGTTCCAGCCTGACCAGCACATCGGCCAGCGCCGCCGGCGGCAGCCCATTGCGCTGCATGACCTCGATGGCGAAGTCGTCGGCCTCGCGCTCGTGGTCGCGTGAGTAGCGCAGCGTCAGCATGGCGGCCGGCACGCCGGCCAGTACCGTCGAGATGTCGCCGAACAGGTAGGCCGACAGCGCGCCCAGCGCCGAAGCCTGGATCACCTGCTGCAGGCCGTGGCGGCGCGCCACATGGCCGGCTTCGTGCGCCAGCACCCCCATCATTCCCGCGCCGGTGCCTGCCAGGCTGACCAGCTCGTCGGTGACCACGATGGTGCCGCCGGGCAGCGCCAGGGCATTGGCGCCGATTTCACCGCCCTGGCGGAACAGGATCTGGTAGTCGTGTCCCGCGTCGGGCGGCCGCCTGAGCGCGGCAAAGCCCTGGCGGATGCGTTCCTGTTCGGCCTGCGGCAGCTGCGTCGGCTTGACCACGCCGTTGTCCAGGCTCGCCAGCGTCAGCCTGCCCAGATGGGCCTCCACTTCCGCCGGCACCGTGCGCGCCATCACGCCCGCGCCCCACGGCAGCAGCACGTAATAGCCCAGCACCAGCACCGCCACCAGCGCCGCCACCGCCATCCCCGCGAGGCGCCAGCTGTTCTGCGCGCGCGACACCAGCCCTTCGCGGTGGCCGGTGGCGGCCAGCATGTGGTCGAAGGCGGCGTGGTCGTTGATTTCGCAGAAGGCGCCGTCGGCGAACGTGACCAGCCGCGGCGCGCGCCGTACGCGTTCGGATACGCGCACATCGGACAGCGCGGCGCGGCGCAGTTCGGCGCCGCCGGGGTCGCGCAGCACGGCCTGCCGCGCTTCCACGGCCAGGGTCGCGGGATGCGCACGCGAGGTGCGGCCATCGAAGTAGGTGACTGGGATCATGGTGCCAGGGCTGGCGGGCGCGGCAATCACAGCGCGATGTCGATGTCGTACCAGTCTACTGCGGCATCGCCCAGCGCACCGACCTGCTGCACCTCGCCGGCGACAAAGCTGTCGAGCGGGCTGGCGGCCAGCATGGTCACGCTTTCGACCCGGTAACGCGCGGCGCGGACCCGCGCGAACGGCAGGTACAGGCCCAGCGTGAGCGCGATGGCGATCAGGTTGGTGACGAAGATAAAGATCATGCGGCCCGCGCCGACCTGGCTGCGGAACGCGTGCGGGGCGAGCGTGGTGTGGCTCCACACGACGTTCTGCAGGCGCGCCATCAGGTAGGGGCTGACCGCCAGCAGGCCGAGGTAGAAGCCGGCAATCGCGAAGCCAAGGATTACCGCGGCGGCAAGGCCCTTGGCTCCGGGGGCCACCACCGCGCCCAGGACAAAGCTGAGCACGATACCGGCGACAGCCGTGGCCAGCACCACGCCGAAAGCCCGCAGGTAGACGCCGTAGAACTCGCCGGCGCCGGCGGCAAAGCCGAACGGCGCCGTGCCGAAGCGCGTGTTGCGGTGCTGGTATTGCTTGAATCGCTGGTGCGCCAGCGGCCCGAGCAGCCCCAGCGTGAACACCGCTGCCAGCGGCCACAGCACGAATACCTTGTAGGCCCCGGCATCCCCGCCGGTGAAGGCAAAGCGCAGGCCGCGGTAGCTGGAATTGGCCATGCGGAAGCGCAGCGAGCGCACCAGCAGCAGCGGGAATACCGCCAGCAGGGCTACCAGCATCGCCAGCGCGAGGAAGGGCGATACATTCGAGGCCAGCTGGAACGCAAGCGCGAGGCCGAACACGATGGCGCGCCCCTTCAGGATGGCGGAGGCCTTGCCGTGGTAATCGAAGCTGGCCCCATCGAGCCGGGTATTGCGATAGAAATACTGCAGCGTGCGCACCTTGGCCCAGGCGGAATAGATACCGAAGGTGACAACGGTCAGCAGTACGTTAACGATCCAGATACGGAAATACTCCGATCCCGAACCGGTGAAGGACAGCCGCAAAGGCTGCGGCAACGCCGGCGCCGTGTCCAAGGCCGCGGACGAAGAGAACGTGAAATCGCTGCTGCCGGCGTGCATGGGCAGGCTCCCGGGAAAATAGAAATGCGGTTTGGCGAACGAAACGCGGGAAATATCGCTCCGCGCTTGTATCAGATATGCAACCGATTGAAATCAGGCTATTGCGGTGCGCCGTGCACATTCTCGCATCGATAAATTAAGATCGCGGCACATTTTGCATATGCAATTGCCGACAGTCGGGTTTGCCTCGTTGGCCCCATGGGAAAACCCTCGTAACAATCGAGAAACATCCTGTTACACTGGTCGTAATCTGTAACAAGTTTCGGATACGTGCCATCAATAAATTCAAGGACTTAGAGCCACTGGCACGGTAATCGCTAACGATACTGTTACAAGATGAGCGGCAAGCCACAGCCGCCACGGAAGCATTCAGGGAGGGTCCGGCAGGACCACTGGGGTCGGATGCTTCACGCCACCGAACAGGGCAACGGGAAAATCCGCGCGCAAGCGCGTTTCAAGGGGGGGCGCCGGGCCAGCGCCAGGTTTGAATGATGACCCACGCGGCGGATACGGACGTATCCGCAGGCGATGCAAGCAGTTCAGTAGTCCTTTCAGGCGCGGGCGTTTCTTTGCAGGGAGGCATGGAAACGCCCGCCGCACCTCCTTCTCGCCATGCCGGCGCCTGTCACGCCCGGTCTCACTCGTTATCTCCGGCGCTTGTTCCGTATTGATCCTGTGTTCCGCGATGCAGCATCGAAATCGCTTGTATCGTTGCCGTCCTAATCCATAATTATGAATTATGGCGACCGGGACGCATGGTTCCGGCCACGGAGTCTCAACCGGGGGTGGCAATGCGCATTGTCCAGCAGGCCCTGTACCTCGAAGTCGCAGACCGGCTGCGCGCAATGATCGATGCCCATACGTTGACGCCCGGCGCCTGGATCGACGAAAGCGCGATGGCCGAGTCGCTCGGCATCTCGCGCACGCCGCTGCGCGAAGCGTTAAAGGTGCTGGCTGCCGAAGGGCTGGTCCGGCTCGAGCCGCGACGCGGCTGCTTTGTCAACAAACTGTCCGAGCAGGACCTGGACGAGATCTTCCCGCTGATGGCGCTGCTCGAAGGCCGCTGCGCCTACGAGGCCGCGCGCAACGCCACGCGCGCCGACCTGGATGCACTGGACGGCCTGCACGCCGACCTGGCCCGCTACGCGCAGGCCGGCGACATCGACGCCTATTACGAAACCAACGCGCAGATCCATGAGGCGATCCAGCGCCTGGCCGGCAACCGCTGGCTGTCGGGGCTGATCAGCGATCTGCGCAAGGTGCTGCGGTTGTCGCGCCACAAGAGCCTGAAGCTGCCGGGCCGCATCCACGAGTCCTGCGCCGAGCACCTGTCGGTGTTCGCCGCACTCAAGGCGCGCGACCCTGAAGGTGCCGAGGCGATGATGAAGACCCATCTGCTGCGCCAGCGCGCGGCACTGCAGGCGCTCGACAACGCCGCCGGCACGGCGCAGCCGACCCGGGCACCACCGGCGCTGCGCGTGGCCAGTGGCGACGACTAGCTGCCCACGCCACACGTTTCACAGCTCACGCCTTTCACCGCAGCATGGCAAGTCTTCTACGTTCCGATCGATGCACAAGGCAGGTACCGCATGAACTCCTTCGACACGGGTGACCAGAAAATCCGCGCGCCGCTGGGCGAGAGCGAGCCGGCCGGCAGTAATTTCCTGTCGCGGCTGGGCCGCTGGTGGGGCCGCAAAGGCGAAGCCGAGGCCGCGGCCAAGGCAGCCAACGACGTCGCGCATGCCGACGGCGAGGTGCCGCTGGCACCGCGCGTGGCGCGGCGCCAGCGCGAGCAGTTGCGGCTGTGCTTCGATGCCCGACTGACCGACGGTGCCGCCAATGCCGCCGCGCAGGCATGGCAGGCCGAGTACGAGGCAGCGGGCGAGGCCACCCGGCGTGCCATGCTGGAGTTGCTTGCCGAGGTGGCCAGCAGCAGCGGCGAAAAAGCCGCCGACGCCAAAGGCGAGGGCAAGGGCGACGCAAAGGGTGAAGGCAAAGGTGAAGCCAAGGGTGAGGCGAAGCCCGACGGCAAGGGCGGCCATTCCGGGCTGACCCATGCCCTGTCCAGCGCCCGCATCCGCTTCTTCAAGCGCCTGGCCGCGCTCCACGGCCAGCACGGCAGCAGCGCGTGCGGGCTGCACTTCCTGATCCAGCTGCGCGCCGACATGCTGCGCTGGCAGCGCCGGGTGCCGGGGCTGCGCGTGCTCGACGACGACCTCGAGGCGCTGTTCTCCAACTGGTTCGACGTGGGCCTGCTGGAATTGCAGCCGATCACCTGGGACTCGCCCGCCTCGCTGCTGGAGAAGCTGATCCGCTACGAGGCCGTGCACGAGATCGCCTCGTGGACCGACCTGCGCAACCGGCTCGACTCTGACCGCCGCTGCTACGCCTTCTTCCATCCGCGCATCCCGCGCGAGCCGCTGATTTTCGTCGAGGTCGCGTTCGTTCCCGAGATGGCCGCCAATGTCCAGACATTGCTCGACGAGGCCGCGCCGCTGGAAGACCTGCGCCGGGTGAAGTGGGCCATCTTCTATTCGATCAGCAACACGCAGCCCGGCCTGCGTGGCGTCAGCTTTGGCAATTTCCTGCTCAAGCGCGTGATCGAGGAACTGCAGCGCGAATTCCCCAAGGTCAAGCAGTTCGCCACGCTGTCGCCGATTCCCGGGTTTGCCGACTGGCTGCGCAAGCAGGACGCGGATACAGTGTCGCGCGCGCTCGGCGACAAGCGCCTGGCGCGCTGGCGCGAGCGCCACGGCGAGGCGCCGGCGGACGGGGCGGGGTGGCTGGCGGCGCTGTCGGCCGACGCGCCCGCCGATGCCGAGCCGCTGACGCGCGATACCGCGATGGCGCTGGCCGCGCATTATCTGGTACGCGAGCGCCACCAGGCGCTGCCGGCGGATCCGGTGGCACGCTTCCACCTGGGCAACGGCGCCTGCGTCGAGCGGCTCAACTGGGCCGCCGACCTGTCGCGAAAAGGCCGAAGCCAGAGCTGCGGCATGATGGTGAATTACCTTTACGTACCCGAGGCGCTGGATGACAATCTGGCACGTCTGGGTGCAGGCAACCCGCGCATCGGCCGTAGCGTCGGGAAGCTGCTGTGACCCTGGTCAGGTCACGGGGATCGCCCCCCGCAGCCGCGGCGCCACGCGCGCCGCGTTTTCTTGTCGGGACCATGCAGTAGACCCATGCCGCGGCGCGTGCTCGCGGCAATCTAATCGACTTTCCGAAGAAAAGAGAGAGAGGAGACAGCAAGATGAATCGTCGTCAGTTCAGCCTGGCCGCGTGCGCGCGGGCAGCGGGCATGGCTCTGGGCGTGGCCGGCATCGGTGCCGCCACCCTGTTCGCGGCACCCGCGGCCCATGCCGATACCTGGCCGTCCAAGCCCGTCACCGTGATCGTGCCGTTCCCCGCCGGCGGCGGCACCGACGCTTTCGCGCGGCCGCTGACTGCGCAGCTGTCCAAGCAGCTGGGCAAGCAGTTCGTGATCGACAACCGCGGCGGCGCCGGCGGCACCGTTGGCGCCAGCCTGGCGTCCAAGGCCGTGCCGGATGGCTATACCGTGTTCATCGGCGGCGCGCACCATGCCATCGCCCCGTCGTTCTACAAGAAGCTCGACTACGACATCGAGAAGGATTTCATCCCGGTCACCGTGATCGCCCAGCCGCCGCAGGTGGTGGTGGTCAACCCCACCCGCGTGCAGGCCAACACGCTGCAGGAACTGATCGCCTACGCCAGCAAGAACCCGGGCAAGCTTAACTATGGATCGGCCGGCAACGGCTCGTCGCACCACCTGGCGGGCGAGCTGTTCAAGATCCAGACCAAGACCTTTATCACGCATATCCCGTACAAGGGCGCCGGCCCGGCGCTGTCCGACCTGATCGCGGGCCAGGTCGACCTGATGTTCGACGGCCTGGGCTCGTCGGCGCAGCATATCCGGGCGGGCCGCATCAAGGCGCTGGCGGTGGCTTCCAGCAAGCGCTCGCCGGCCTTCCCCAATGTGCCGACCGCGGCCGAGGCCGGGGTGCCGAACTACGAGGTCTCGACCTGGTATGCGATGTGGGTGCCCAAGGGTACGCCCAAGGAGATCGTCGACCGCTTGTACGTCGAAACCGAAAAGGCGCTGAACACGCCGGAAATGAAGCAGATCTGGCTCAACAACGGCTCCGAGACGCCGGCCTTCACGCAGGAGCAGTTCGCGCAGTTCCAGCGTGCCGAGATCCGGCGCTGGGCGCAGGTGGTGCAGCAGTCCGGCGCCAAGATGGACTGAACGGAGCGACCAGGCCATGCTGATCCGATGCACCGGGGCGCCGCGATGAGCGGCACCGTCGTCTTTGCCACGCAGGGCGCCACGGCGACCGTGACGCTGTCGCATGCCGGCAAGCTCAATGCCATTTCCGCGCAGATGTGGCGCGAGCTGGCCGCGGGCTTCACCCGGCTGGCCGCCGATTCTGCGCTGCGCTGCGTGGTGGTGCGCGGCGCCGACGGCAACTTTGCCGCCGGCGCCGACATCGCCGAGTTTCCCGCCGAACGCGGTGACGAGGCTGCGGTGCGGCACTACCACATGGCTACCATCGCGCCGGCGCTGGCCGCGGTGGCGCAATGCCCGCATCCGACCGTGGCGATGATCGAGGGCGTATGCGTAGGCGGCGGCCTGGAGATCGCGTGCCATTGCGACCTCCGCATTGCCGCCTCGGACAGCCGCTTCGGGGTGCCGATCAACCGGCTCGGCTTTCCGATGGCGCCCGGGGAACTGCAAGGCCTGCTAACGCTGGCCGGGCGCGCCGCCACGCTGGAGATCCTGCTGGAAGGCCGCGTCTTCGACGCCGCCGAGGCGCGTGCCAAGGGGCTGCTGACGCGCGTGGTCGAGCCGGGCGCGCTGGCCGCCGAAGTCGATGCCACGGTGCGCCGCATTACCGCCGGCGCACCCGCGGCGGCGCGTATCAACAAGTCCACCATCCACCGCCTGGCGCCGATGCCGGCGGCGCTGTCTCCGGCCGAACTCGACGCGCATTTCGCCTACGCGGAGGGCGCCGACCATGCCGAAGGCGTGGCCGCCTTCCTGGCG
>Ga0209025_1001156_pt1 | contig 37386 bp, 31 predicted proteins | sample AraplaMF_Col_mLB_FD_184256 | JGI IMG/M metagenome (GOLD analysis project Ga0209025, IMG submission 184256) | Arabidopsis root microbial communities from the University of North Carolina, USA - plate scrape MF_Col_mLB (SPAdes) (version 2) | ecosystem: Host-associated > Plants > Roots > Endosphere... | reverse complement strand
TATGCAGCGCCGCATCACGCGGCCCGCTGCGAAAACGCTCCACGACGCGATCGATCGATGCCAGGTTGATCGTTACCGTCTCCACATCGACCGATACCTGTCCTTCAGGCATGCGCGAGGCATGCACGGGAATCGGCAGATCCGGCTCGTCGTTCTCTACCACCATGCGGGGCGGAACCAGGGACAGCGTCACGTCCTGGACTGGAGTTGGCAAGGGCGCGGGTGATGCGGCCTCTTCGATCTGCGGCGGCGCCTCGCCCAACGGCGGCGCTTCGGCAAACGCCCGGGCATGCTCGACCGCGCAGGCCAGCAACATGAACGCAACGCACAGGGGAAGACCAGGATGATACGAAGGATGCGCAGGCACACAGCACCCCCGCCCGGACTCACGCCCGGTGCTCTCCTCTCTTCCGCACATCAACAGTACGGACATGATGACCACCCTTGCCGAGCGTTGTGTGAACCATGCCCGGTCAGCTTGAGCATAGGTCAAAGGCTTGCGGATCGTTAGCTGCGAATGTGGGATCGGCCGCCCGACAGAGGGATGAGAAACGGGTTGCGGTGGGGTTAATGCGGAGCTGCTTTTGGTGGTCTCCCCGCTGTCGGTTTTCTCCCCTCTCCCGCGATGCGGGAGAGGGGAGAAAACCGTCGGGGGTATCAAATGGCACGACCGTAAACGGAAAAACCCCTGTTCTTGCGAACAGGGGTTTTCTGAATTTGGTGCCCAGAAGAGGACTCGAACCTCCACAGTGTTGCCACCGCTAGGACCTGAACCTAGTGCGTCTACCAATTCCGCCATCTGGGCTTCGTTTCGCTGTATTGCTACGGCGATGCGAAGAACGAGATCTTAAGCAGGGTCGTCACATCTGTCAACAGATTTTTGATCTCATTGTCGATGTAACCGAAAGTCGACTTGGCCCGGGCGTTCCGGCAGCGATAGCGTGGCCGTGGCCGGTGCCGTGCGGGCGATGACCTTGCCGGCGCGCATCACCAGCAGCCGCGTGGCGCGCAGGCGGATCGCTTCCACCGGATTGCCGGCTTGCAGCAGCACAAGGTCCGCGCGGCAGCCTGGTTCCAGGCCGTAGCCTTCCAGACCAAGGATCTTTGCCGGCGTTTCGGTCACCGCCGAGAAGCAGGCACGAATCCCTTCCTGCCCGGTCATCTGGGCGACGTGCAGACCCATGTGCGCCACCTCCAGCATGTCGCCCGAACCCAGGCCGTACCACGGGTCCATCACGCAGTCATGCCCGAAGGCCACGGGGATGCCGGCGGCGAGCATTTCGGGCACGCGCGTCATGCCGCGACGTTTCGGGTAGGTGTCGTGCCGGCCTTGCAGCGTGATGTTGATCAGCGGATTGGCGATGGCCGCCACGCCAGCCTCCCGCATCAGCGGCAGCAGCTTGGAGACGTAGTAGTTGTCCATCGAGTGCATCGACGTCAGGTGCGAGCCCGTCACGCGGCCCTGCAGTCCGAGTCTTACCGATTCACTCGCCAGCGTTTCGATATGGCGCGACAGCGGATCGTCGCTCTCGTCGCAGTGCATGTCCACGCGCAGGCCCCGGTTGGCCGCTTCCTCGCAGAGCAGCTTGACCGAGGCCGCGCCGTCCGCCATGGTCCGCTCGAAATGCGGAATGCCACCCACCACGTCCACGCCCATATCCAGCGCACGGCGCAGGTTGTCGAGCGCGCCCGGTGCGCGCAGCACGCCGTCCTGCGGAAACGCCACCAGTTGCAGATCGAGATAGGGCTTCACGCGCTCGCGCACATGCAGCAGCGCCTCGGTGGCCAGCAGGCGCGGATCGCAGATGTCTACGTGCGAGCGGATCGCCAGCAGGCCCTTGGCAACCGCCCAGTCGCAATAGGCCAACGCACGCTCGACGATGGCCTCCTGCACCAGCAGCGGCTTGAGTTCGCCCCACAGCGCAATGCCTTCGAGCAGCGTGCCGGATTGATTTACGCGCGGCAGGCCGTACGACAGCGTGGAATCCATATGGAAATGCGCATCGACGAACGGCGGCGATACAAGCTGCCCGCCGGCATCGATTTCTTCGCCAGCGGTGCCTGGCAGTTGCGGCGCCACGGCAGCGATCTTGCCGCCGGTCATGCCGATATCGATATCGGCACGCCCGTCGGGCAGGTTGCAGTGGCGCAGGATGGTATCGAACATGGGGAAGGTCTCTTTGTTATCGGTTCGGGTCAGCGCTCGCCCTTGCGGTACGGCTTCATCAGTGCCTGCGGATAGGCCGCGCGCCGCGCCACCAGGATCAGGGCAACGATCGACAGGATATAGGGAAGCATCAGGTAGACCTGATACGGCAGCGTGGGCAGGCCCGGCAGGCTGGCACCGCCCTGCTGGAGACGCAGTTGCAGCGCATCGAACGCAGCGAACAGCACCGCGCCGAGCAATGCCCGGCCGGGACGCCACGACGCGAACACCACCAGCGCCACGCAGATCCAGCCGCGTCCGTTGATCATGTTGAAGAAGAACGCGTTGAAGGCTGATAGCGTCAGGAACGCGCCGCCAATCGCCATCAGCGCGGAACCCGCCATGATCGCGCCGATACGTACTGCATTGACGCGAATGCCCTGCCCTTCGGCCGCAGCCGGGTTCTCGCCGACCATGCGCACGGCCAGCCCCAGCGGCGTGCGATAGAGCAGCCATGCCAGCACCGGTGCCATCAGCAGGGCGAGCAGCGTCAGCGCGGTCTCGGCGGCCATGACGGGACCAATGATCGGCACGTCCTGCCACCACGTCATCGGCGCAAACGGTGTGATCGTGGGCGGCGACGAGACCTGCGCGAAGCCAAGCCGATACGCGTAGTAGGACACGCTCGTCGCCAGCATCGTCACGCCGAGCCCTGCCACATGCTGCGACAGCGCCATCGACACCGTCAGCCAGCCGTGCAGCAGGCCGAGGCACAGCCCCACGCCCGCCGCCACGGCCACGCCACCCCAGAGCGGCATGCCCTGGTACACCGCCAGCCAGCCGGAGAACGCGCCGGCCACCATGATTCCCTCGATGCCGAGGTTCAGCACGCCCGCCCGCTCGCACAGCAATACGCCAAGCGTGCCAAAGATCAGCGGCGTGGCCACGCGCAGCACGGCGATCCAGAACGGGGCGCCGGCCAGAATATCGAACAGTTCCATCAGGCCACCTTCCCCATGCGGTCGAAACGGACGCGATAGCGCGTGAGCATCGTCGCCACCAGCATCGACAGCAGCGCCACCGCCACGATGACATCGGCGATTGCGTTCGGCACACCCACCGCGCGGCTCATGCCATCGGCACCCACCAGAATGCCGGCCACAAATACCGCCGAGGCCACGACGCCTATCGGATGCAGTCCCGCCAGCATGGCGATCACCACGCCCGTATAGCCGTAGCCGGGCGACATATCGAGTGTCAGGTAACCGGTGCGCCCTGCCACCTCTACCACACCGGCCAGCCCCGCCAGTGCACCGGACAGCGCCGCCGCCAGCAGCGTAACGCGTGCCACGGGCATGCCCGCGAATGCCGCCGCGCGCGCGTTGGCGCCCACCGCACGCATCTGCAAGCCGAACACGGTGAAGCGGTTGATGGCCCAGACGAGCACCGCCAGCGCGAGCGCCATCAGCAAGCCCGCATGGACACGCGACCGCTCCATCAATCGCGAGAGTTCCAGCTCCGGCACCAGTGCCACAGATTGCGGCCAGCCCATGGCGAGCGGGTCTTTCATCGGTCCATCGAGCATGGCCGATACCGCCAGCAGCACGATGAAATTCAGCAGCAGCGTGGTAACCACTTCATCCACGCCGAGCCGCATCTTGAGCACTGCGGGCAAGAGCAGCAACAGTGCGCCGGCCAGCATGCCTGCAGCCACCATCAAGCCAAACAGCACGCCATTGGGCAGCGACGCCGCCCAGGGCGCCGCCGCGCCATCGACCTGCCCGCCCACTGCCACGGCGGCGAGCGCGCCGAGATAGAGCTGCCCTTCGGCGCCGATATTGAACAGGCGCGTGCGGAATGCCACGGCCACCGCCAGCCCAGTGAGGATCAACGGCGTGGCGCGCGTCAGCGTCTCCGACCACGCAAAGCGCGAGCCGAAGCCACCTTCCAGCAGCAGCAGATAGGCTTTGCCGACGGGAGCGCCGGCAAACGCCACGAGGATCGCGCAGATCAGCAGCGTCACGACGATAGCGGCCAGCGGTGCCACTACGAGCGCGCTGCGCGACACGGAGGTTCGGGCTTCAAGCCGCATGGGCTACCTCCGCATCGTTGCTGTTTGCGCTGTCGGCACCGGCCATCGCGAGGCCCAGTGATGCCAGCGTCCATGCGGATGTCGGTCGCGCGGCGGTCAGATGCCCCGCATGCATCACGGCGATGCGATCGGACAACGCCATCAATTCATCCAGATCTTCGGAGATCAGCAGCACGGCGGCACCCGCCGCTGCCGCTTCGAGCAACTGGCGATGGACATACGCCACCGCGCCGATATCGAGTCCCCAGGTCGGCTGACTTGCGACCACTAGCCGAGGTGTCTCCGCGCCACGCACGGACAGCGCACGCCCCAGAATCAGTTTCTGCATATTGCCGCCGGACAGCGCGCGCGTGGGGACGTCGATGCCGCCGCCGCGCACATCGAACCGGCTCACCAGTTCGCCCGCAAAGCGACGGGCCGCCGCACGGCGGATCACGCCTGCGCGTACGAAAGTCTCGTTGCCCAGTTGTTCGGCAATGGCGTTCTCCCAGACAGCAAGGTCGCCTACTGCGCCTTCGGCGTGGCGATCTTCCGGGATACGCGCCACGCCCGCGCCGATCCAGCGTCTGGGCTGCGCGGGCAACACATCGCCATGCAAGGTCACGCGACCCGTGGATGGACTTGCCATGCCGCTCATCAACTCGGCCAGCGCGACTTGTCCGTTACCGGACACCCCGGCGATGCCGACGATCTCACCGGCATGCAGATCGAGCGAGATATCGTGCAGGCCCATGCGGCCCGCCGCTGCCACGCTCGCGCGGTCGAGCGAAGCAATCACCCTGTCACTGGCAGTTGTTGTGGTTCGCGCGGGCATTTCCACGCGCCGGCCCACCATCAGCTCGGCCAGTTCGGGCTTGCTGGTGCCCTGCGCTGCCAGGGTCGCCACCAGTCGGCCACCGCGCAGCACTGCCACGCGATGGGATACGCGCAAGACCTCGTCCAGCTTGTGGCTGATGAAGATCACCGCCAGTCCCTCGGCAATCAATTGATTGAGCGTGCGGAACAGGCTCTCCACCTCCTGCGGGGTCAGCACGGCGGTAGGTTCGTCGAGGATCAGCACGCGCGCGCCGCGATACAGCGCCTTGATGATTTCCACGCGCTGGCGTTCGCCAACGGAGAGCGATCCCACTTTGGCATGCGGCTGCACCGCCAGTCCGAAGCGCGCAGCCAGATCCTGTATCCGCGCGAGCGCGGCACGTCGCCGCTGGCGTGGCTGCCAGAGCGACTCGGTGCCGATCACGATGTTGTCGAGCACGGACAGGTTGTCGGCCAGCGTGAAATGCTGATGCACCATGCCCACGCCTGCGGCCAACGCCGCGCGCGGGTTGCCGGGTGGCAGCGGCGTGCCATCCACGTCGACGCTGCCCGCATCGGCCGTGTAGTGGCCGAACAGGATATTGACGAGCGTGCTCTTGCCGGCGCCGTTCTCGCCGAGCAGCGCCAGCACCTCGCCGCGATGGAGATCGAGCGAGATATCGTCATTCGCCACCAGTGAGCCGAAGCGCTTGCTGATATGGGATAGCCGGAGAACCGGCGGAGAAACCTGGGACATCTAATGTTCGTCAGCAAATAGAAGTTGCCCCGTTCACATGCACACCTGCACGGAACGGGGCAGAGACAATCAGGAAAGGCGGATCAAGGCATCGCCATCACGGCGTTGACTTCGGTTCGGTCTCCACGACCTTGACCGCGAACTTGCCGTCGAGAATCGCTTTTTCCTTTGCGCGCACCTTTGTCATCAGATCCGCCGGCACCTTGCTCTCGAACGTGCCCAGCGGCGCCAGTTCGGCACCCTTGAATTTCATCAGCGAATACTGGCCGTAGTCCTCGTTCTTGAACTGGCCGGCCTTGACCTTGGCAAGTGCCGCCGCAACAGTCGGCTCCATGTTCCAGAGCGCTGACGCCACCACCGTGGCAGGATATTGCGGCTGGGTGTTGATCACGTTGCCGATGGCCAGCTTGCCGCGCTCCTTGGCGGCATCCGACACGCCGAAGCGCTCCGCGTAAAGCACGTCCGCGCCCTTGTCGATCATGGCGAAGGCCGCTTCCTTGGCCTTGGGCGGATCGAACCACGAGCCGATGAAGCTCACGGTGAACTTCACCTTCGGATTCACCTCGCGCGCACCTTCCATGAACGCGTGCATCAGCCGGTTCACTTCGGGGATGGCGTAGCCGCCGACCATGCCGATGTGGTTGGTCTTGGTCATGCCGCCCGCGATCATGCCGGTGAGGTACGACGGCTCCTGGATGTAGTTATCGAATACCGAGAAGTTGGGCGCCTGCGGCTTGCCCGACGAGCCCATCAGGAAGGCCGTCTTCGGATAGTCCTTGGCTACCTTGCGGGCGGCGCCTTCCACGGCAAACGATTCGCCGAGGATCAGTCCCGAACCCTGCTCGGCATACTGGCGCAGCACGCGTTCGTAGTCGGCGTTCGAGACGCTCTCCGAAAACACGTAGTCGATCTCGCCACGCGCCTTGGCCTCGTTCAGCGCCTTGTGGATGCGCGATACCCACTGCTGCTCCACCGGCACCGTATAGACCGCTGCCACCTTGATCTTCGACTGCGCGTGCGCCAGCGGCGACAGACCCAACCCGGCCAGCGCGGCAGTTGCCGCCAGCGCCTTCATCCAGTGACGGCGATCGCTTCCCATGTGCATGACTTCACTCCCCTTTTGCATTGTGTGACGTTGGAATGCTTTGAAAACTTGTTTGGAAACTTCTTCGAGAACTTGCGCGGCTCAGGCCAGTTCCGCTTCGTGGAGCCCGCAGCCACGCAGCAGCAGCGCTACCAGATGCTCGGTGGCGCGCTCGAAATCGTCGGCATCGAGCTGGCTCACGCCGAGCACAGCGCAAACCTGCGCATCGAAATCGGCATAGGTCTGCGTGGCGGCCCATATTGTGAAGAACAGGTGATACGGATCGACGGGCGCCATCTGCCCGCCATCGATCCATGCGCGGATGACCCGGGCCTTCTGCGCCACCAGTTCATGCAGCGCTTCGCGCAACACGTTGCCGATCTCGGGCGCACCGTGCAGCAGTTCATTGGCGAAGACGCGCGAGGCATCGGGATGACTGGCCGACAGACGCATCTTGGCGCGGATGTACTGCTCCAGCGCGCGACGCGGCGCGTGATCGGCGCTGATGATGTCGGTCTCGGACAGCCAGAGTTGCAGCGTATGCGCCAGCACCGCGCGATACAGCGCCTGCTTGGTGCGGAAGTAGTAGTGCAGGTTCGATTTCGGCACGCCAGCGCGCAGCGCAATGTCGGCCATCGTGGCCCCGGCAAACCCCGCGCGCGCGAACACGTGCTCCGCCGCGCGCAGGATCAGCGCCTCGTTCTCCTGCCGGATCCGCCCACCGGATTCGCGCGCCACCGGCACGCGTGCCAGCGCGTCCATCATTTGGTGCCGTACAGCCGGTCGCCGGCATCGCCAAGGCCCGGCACGATGTAGCCGTGCTCGTTCAGCTCCTCGTCGATGGCGGCGGTGACGATGCCCACGTCGGGATGCGCCGCACGCAGCGCGGTCAGCCCGGGACGCGAAGCGATCAGGCACACGTACTTCATGCCGGTCACGCCCGCCTCCTTGAGCCGGTTGATGGCCGCGATGGCGGAGTTGCCCGTGGCCAGCATCGGGTCCACCACGATCACGGAGCGTTCCTCGATATCCTCGGGCATCTTGAAGTAGTACTCGATCGGCTCCAGCGTCTCGGGGTCGCGGTACAGGCCGATATGGCCCACGCGCGCGGCGGGCAGCAGGTCGAGCATGCCATCGAGAAAGCCGTTGCCTGCACGCAGGATCGACACCAGGCAGAGCTTCTTGCCCGACAGCACCGGCGACTGCATCGGCGCGATGGGCGTCTTGATGGCGATGGTCTCCATGGCCAGGTCGCGCGTGGCCTCGTAGGTCAGCAACTGGCTGATCTCTCGCACCAGGCGGCGGAAGTTGTCAGTGGTAGTGTCCTCGCTGCGCACCAGCGTGACCTTGTGCTGCACCAGCGGATGATTGACGACCATCACGGCAGGCGGTGCCGTGCCCGCTTCGGCTGCGATGGCTGCGTTCGACATATCGGTCATGGTGCGCTCCCTGGCGATTCTGGGTTCTGACAATTCAGTGAAACCTGGCGCAGCGGGTCATTGGCCCGCCGTGCCGGCTGCCTGCAAACCTGGTTTCCCGCGCGCTGGCTCACGCGCGAGGCCGGTAAGTTCTAGAACACGGTGCCGTCGCTCTGGATCGCGAATGGCGGCGGCCCGCCCGGTGCCCGGCGCTGTGCGGCAACGCGACGCCCCGCCGCCCATGTGCCACCCTCCAGCACGCGCGCCAGCGGAAAATCGGCGGCGCTGATGCCCAGCGCCTGCCGCACGGCGTCGGCCACGAGATCGAGACCGGTCACGGTCAGCGCGCGCCATTCCACGATCTCGGGCTCGTCCACGGTATGCGTACGCGCAGCAAATTCGGCATCGCGCGGTACGGTGAGTTCGAAGTCGTAGAGCAGTCCGCCGTTACGGTACTCCGGTAGCCCGGTCAGCGCGTCGAGTCCTGTGACCGTCAGCCCGCCATCTTCCAGCGGCTCCAGCAGCGAGTAAGTCAGCCACTGCGTGAGCTTGTGGAATGGCACCAGCCCGCCCGGCGCCGCCGGATGCCGCCAGCAGTCGCCCAGCGACACACCCTCTACCTGCACGCGTCCCGGCCACACCGGACCGAGCGCCACCAGCAGCGTGCGCAATACGAAGGCCGCTTCGATGCGTCCATCCTGCGCATGGCTGCTCAGGTAATCGAACAGGTTGCCCAGCCGCGCCGGCGTGCCGAACACGGCGGGCGTGGCCTGCATGACCTCGCCCAGTCGACGCAGCAGGCCGGCCCGTCCTTCGAGGCCAACCAGCGGATTGTGCTGGGCCACCTGAAAGGCCGTGGCAATGGTGGAGGCGTCGATCGACGCCAGGCGCTCGGCGTCCGCGCGCAGCGGATCGCCCATCTCGGCCGAGAAGCCGCCACGCGCGAAAAGATCGAAACTGGCCACGCCGAGACCTTCGGAGCGCGTCAGCATCATGTCGCTGGCCGGATCGCGATAACGCCAGTCCGGCCCGGCCCCGGCGTCGAGCAGCACGCTGGGGATCACGAGGTCGATGCCGATACGGGCGCGGTCGGCGCAATGATCGGCCCCGGTCATGCCCGCCCGCTCGCACAGGATCTGCCAGCGGTTGATCGCATCGTTACCCGGCCCGCCGCTCTCGAAGTGTCGCCAGCGGCTGTGATACGGCACCTTCAGGTCCGGATAGCGGCGCTTGATCGTCCCGGCCACGTAATCGGCAATGGCTGCCACGCGGTCGGGATGCCATGTGAACAGCTCCGATTCGCCCGACGCGACGAATTCGGTCACCACCGCGCAGTGCGTGCGCACCGCTTCCCCGCTCAGCAATACGGAGGCGGGATGTTCGGCGGGCACGGGCGTGTGCCAGCCGCGGGTTTCCCCTTCGGCATACTCGGTCATTCGTTCAACCCCCTGCCCTTGGCCAGGGCCAGTTCGTTGGCGTCCGGCGGCGTGAGACTGGTGAAGTAACCCGCCGCCACCTTCGCATCGATTTCCACGCGCGCGTCAGCCGGGATCAGCGCCTCGGGGATGGCCACCTGCTCCACCACCTCGATCCCCTGCGCCGTCAGCGCGCCATGCTTCATGTTGCTCATCGAGGCCCAGCGGTCGATCCGCTTGATGCCGAGCCAGTGGAAGACATCGGGCATCAGCTCCTGGAACCGCATGTCCTGCACGCCTGCCACGCATTCGGTGCGCGCGAAGTAGGTTTCTGCGCGGTCACCGCCCACCTGGCGCTTGCGGGCGTTGTAGACCAGGAACTTGGTCACCTCGCCCAGCGCGCGGCCCTCCTTCCGGTTATAGACCACCAGGCCTACGCCGCCCTGTTGCGCCATCTCGATACACACTTCGATACCGTGGGCCAGATAAGGTCTGCACGTGCAGATGTCCGAGCCGAAGACATCGGAACCGTTGCATTCGTCGTGCACGCGGCAGGCCACGCGGGTCTCCGGCTGTCCCAGCTTGCTCACATCGCCCACGAAATACAGCGTCATGCCACCGATGGGGGGCAGGAAGACTTTCAGGTCGGGCCGCGTCACGAGTTCCGGAAACATGCCGCCGGTCTGCTCGAACAGGCTGCGGCGCAGGATGCTTTCCTTGATGTCGAAGCGGCGCGCGATGCCGGGCAGATACCAGACCGGATCGATGGCGGCCTTGGTCACGCGCACATCGCCGTTGGCATGGAGGATGTCGCCATCGGGCTTGAGCCGGCCCGCCGCGATGCCGGCCACCAGTTCGGGCATGTTGATATGCGCGCGGGTAACTGCGATGGTGGGACGGATATCGACACCCGCTGCGATGCGGTCGGCAAACACCGTGGAGACCAGATGGCCCCAGGGGTCCAGCGACACGATCTTGTCCGGGTCGCCCCATTGCGCGTGCGGGCCGATGGCCTCGGCCGGCGCGGTATCGGTCAGGTCCGGCCGGTGCCCGCGCGGCAGCGTACCCGAGGCAACGGCCAGCGCACGATAGATGGCATAGGCGCCCGAATGGGTGCCGATCACGTTGCGCTGCGCGGGGTCGGTCAGGCTGGCAATCACAGGTCCGCGCTCCGCCGCCGTGGAGGCACCCCAGTGAATGGCCTCGGCGGGCTTGTCGCGCCGCGCGTGCGAAGTCAGGACGATGTGATCGGACATGGCAGCCTCGTCTTCCGGGTATGGACCGGTACCTGAATCCTGACCAGATGGTCAGGTTTATATGTCCATACTAGGCAACCATCATGCCAACGCCCAACTGGGGTTGTTACCGTTAGTGGCATCCCGTACGCACCGCGCCTGTGCAAGACGGGCACCCACCTGTGGCGGACACGGTACATCGCGGTGCACGCGCACCGAATCCTGAACCTCAAAAGAAAAACGGCACGCCGAGAGACGTGCCGTTTTCCTTCCCGAAGCCGACGCGTCAGCCGCCCGCGCGCTCTTCGATCCCTGTCTTGCTGCGCGCTGGCGAGCCAGCGATGAGCCATGCCACAACTGCCCGGATCGGATCGGCTGACTCCACATAACGGTGGAACACGGCACCGGCCACGTTGCTGGCGCCCCACGCGACGGCCATGCCCAGGGCATTCCACCACGGCTGGCCCGGTGCAAGATGGAACACGATGGCATTGACGACCAGGCACACCGGGAAATGCACCAGAAACACCGAATAGGAGATGGCGCCGAAACGGGCCGACAAGCGCGCAAACCATCGTGCGGACAGACCGCCGGACCCCCAGTGCTCCATCCATCCACCCCGGCGCGCCAGCGCCAGTAGCAGCGCGGTAGCCAGCGCCACGGCAATTCGCAGGCGGAAGTCCACCGCCAGTGCCGCCACACCCATCGCAGCCAGGAATACCAGCGGCAGCAGCGAACGCCCCGGGCTCGATGCCCAGAAAGCCAGGGCGCCCAGGCCGTACGCACCGAAGAAGTAGACCGCCCAGATATCCCAATGGGCATCGCGGTTGAACCAGAACAGCGAAGCCGCGGCCAGCACCGCCACGATCGGCACGCCCAGCGAGCGCCACTGGCGAGACACCCCGCGCGCCAGCCACAGCGCCATCACCAGCAGCGCAAAGAGTTGCAGGTCGATGGCGATATACCAGACACCCGCCGACAGCGCGTCCACATCCAGAATGTTGTGCAGCAACAGGATATGGGCGACGAACTGCGCCAGTTCCGGCGCAGCCGGAATCGAGTCATGGTGCATCCATGCACGCGCGATGGCGGCACCGACGATCGCCACGACAATCGCGAAGGCATACGGCACCACAAGCTTCTGGTAACGGCGCCACAAGGCGGCCAGTGGACTTTGCAGGGTCAGGACGCCGCCCGGCGCCAGGCTACGGGCGGCAAGGAATCCACTGATGACAAGGAAGACCTGGACCGCAATGCGCGCGTAGTCGGCTAGCCAGCCAATCAGGCCAGGCGCCAGCGACTGGGCGGCGTCCGACATCGGTCCGTAGAACGCCAGGTGATGCAATACGATCAGCTGCGAGCTGACCGCCTTCAGTGCGTCGACGCAAGCCAGACGGGAAGGACGGGGGCCCATTTGTTATGTAAAAGGTACAAAGTGGGCGCGATTGTAACCGGATTGGTGCGCCCGGAATCGACATCGGGCGTAACGCCGGTAAGCATTTGATACGGCCACAACGGTCGGCGCGCGCACCGGAATGGCGCATTAGCTCATAAGAAAACAGTTGTTTGGGGCAGCCACCGCCGGGTATACCCTCGCGTCTTTGCCTGCACTCGCTCCTGAACCCATGCTGCTCTCCGCCCTCCCGACTGCCCTGCAACGCCTGCTCGCCGGTATCGCGCTTGCCGCCGTGCTGCTGCCCGCCGCCCAGGCGCAGCCGTCGCAAACCCCGGTCCTCGACAAGATCCGCGACACCGGCACGATTACGCTCGGTTACCGCGAATCGGCGCTGCCGTTCTCGTTCGGTGACGACAAAGGCCAGCCGGCTGGCTACGCCGTGGACCTGTGCCTGCGCGTGGCGGAGGCGGCCAAGCAGAAGCTCGGGCTCAAGGATCTGAAGGTGCGCTGGCTTCCGCTGACGCCGCAGAACCGCGTGCCTACCGTGGTGAACGGCCTTGTCGATCTGGATTGCGCGCCGAATACCAATACGCTGGAGCGCCAGAAGCAGGTGGCATTCAGCGTGTCGCACTATGTCTCTACCGTGCGCATGCTGGTCCGTGCCGATTCGGGCATCAAGTCGTTCGACGACCTGCGCGGCAAGACCGTGGTCACCAGCGCTGGCTCCACGGGCGACCGCCACGTTCGCCGCCTCAAGGGCGAATATGGCTTTCATGACGTCTACGCCAAGGATCATGGCGAATCGTTCCTGCTGCTGGAAACCGGCCGCGCCCAGGCATTCGTCATGGACGATGTGCTGCTGGCCGGCCTGCGCGCCAAGTCGAAAGATCCCTCGCAATATGTGATCGTCGGCCCGGCGCTGTCGGTGGAACAGAACGCGCTGATGCTCTCGAAGGCCGATCCGGCCTGGAAGCAACTGGTCGACCAGACACTGGCCAGGACATTCGCCAGCCCGGACGCCTCGGCGCTGCAAAAGCGCTGGTTCCAGCAGCCCATTGGCGCGCGCGGCACCAACCTGGCCCTGGCCCCGTCCGCCGAAGTGGTCAACGCCTGGAAGCATCCGTCGGACGCTGTGACGGAGTAAGCATTTCCGGGGCACAACCCCCGGAGAACTCCTGAGTTGACGGCCCATCCACCGTTGTCCACACTGGCTTGGGCGCGATCTACCTTCCGGTACATCGTGCATAACGCGAACCGCCGGAAAGCGGCAAACTCAGGAGAAACACCATGCAGAAAGTCATCGCCACCGCCATCGCGCTGGGTCTCGCCGCCGCTTCCGTGACGGCCATTGCCCAGGACAAGAAGTCCTTCGACCCGTATTCGCAAGGCGCCAAGGCAGGCGAGAAGTTCGACACGTACAGCCAGGGCGCCAAGTCCGGCGACAAGTTCGACCCGTATTCGCAGGGCGCGAACAAGAGCACCCGTGCCGACCTGACTGACCAGTCCGCCGCCCCGAAGAAGCCGAAGGCCAAGAAGGAAACGAAGAAGGCTGCGCCGGCGAATTAAGACAGACAACCGATTGTTGAGGCAATCGGACTGCAACAAAAAAGGAGCCTTTGGGCTCCTTTCTCATTTTGTGCCTCAAACTGCATCAGAGCGGTTCAAGCAGAGTCGTTCTGCCTAAAATGGGTCGCTTCTTTCACATGCGAAGCAACCACTGTTATGGGCGAAGACGAGGCATGTTTGCAAGAAGTTGAGCCACCCAAAGAGTGCCATCAGTGCTTTCCAACTGTCCGATTCCAGGATTCGCACTGGGATCTGCGCCATCTGGATTCGTTTGCGTTTAGGTCGGACATCGGCTTCGAGGCTACGGTGATCGTTCTCTTCTCGTGCCATTGCTTTTCTCGCAGCCTTGGCGCGGATACACGCTCACAAGAGTTGATACCACCGGAGGAAATTTACCGGGACAATCGCGAAATCCGTGTTCTCGATCCACTGCGCTATTGGCTTTCGCGTCGCTATTTGCGCCAGATGGTTCTACACCTGCCGAAGCAACATATTGTTTGTGCCGGCGGCCGGAACCGCAACTTCATGACATGGCGCGTGCGGTCAGAGGAAGGTTTGGATTCGATCTACGCCGCGTTCTTCAGCGTGGAACGCGACAGACGACGCAAAGCTCGCTTGATCATGCGTTTGCAGTCGGCCTACCCGTTGGACGACGGTTTGTCCGCCTCACAGAGAAACGGCCGAAAGGTAAGGCTGCACACGCTGTTGAAAGCGGCCTACGAAGGCAGAACAATCAAAGCGTGACGCCACAAAGACCGACGGCTGCCCGGAGGCAGCCGTCGTAGGCGGGGTTCTCTATCTGCATCGCTGCAGACTTCCCACTCCAGGTGGGACCTGGTTTCCCAGGCGGCGCTACGGTCTTGCACCCGCTCGCACGTAGTTTTCGCCAATTCTAGCAATGAGCCTCAGTAGCGTCAACGCTACCTACCGCTGCCCCACATCCTCCATCTCCAGCGCCGTCACATCCACCCGCTGCACCTTGTTGTTCTGGCGAATCTCCGTGCGCAGGACGAAGGCCTCGGCGGGGCAGAACCAATCGGTGACGTGCAGCACGCTCGGCTCCACGTGCAGGATTTCGTCGCCCACGCGCAGCGGGCCCAGTGAGGTGCGTTTCTCGTAGGTGATGGGCAGGCACTCCTTGCGGCCCATCACGGTGTCGATCATCTGCTTGCGGCCTACATGGCGGGTACCCACGATGATCGATGCGCGCTGGGCATCCATGTTGCCGACCACCTCGTCGGCGCCCAGCGGATAGATCTTGAGCGACACGCTCGACTGGAAGGTTTCGCCGTCGAGCATTGCGCCTTCACGAATCTCCTGGCCCGCGTAATTGAACACGCCGCTGCCCGTGAACGATGCCTCGCCGAACATCCGGGCATAGCGGCCGCGCGCGTTGATCACCGCGTTCCGGCTATCGATCCGGGTACGCGACGTGGTGGCGTTGCGGTCGATGTTGATCTCGTGGACCTGGTCCATGACCACGGGCGGCCCCATGAGCGCCGCCAGCGCCGACTTCGAGCGGACCTCCAGCTGGGCACTGCAGCCACGCGCGGTGCGCATGACATCGCGCAAGGTCATCGTGATCGACACGGGCAGCTCGCCATCGCCCTCCATCTGGACACGCGAGCCAGAGCGGAACCACGGGGCATCGCACAAGGCGGCGGCTCCGGGCATGGGAGGCGTCATGCCGGACGTGGGCACGGATTCCGTCAGCAGGACTTCCTGCGATTGCGCCCCATGCATCACACCCAGAAAGGCGAGGCACAGGCACGGCAGCGCCGATCTCGCGCGTTTCGTCGACTTCATATTGTGTTGTTCCGTTGGATCGACCTTCGGGTATGTCCACCCACAGCGACATCCCCGCTGGCCGAAGTATTGCGCATTGCGCGAAACTTTGCGTCCGGAATTGGTCCGATCAAATTCAATGCCGCCATCCCGGCCCGCTGACCGGCCAGGACGGCCAGGCGGGGAAGTGGCTCGTGCTACCATTGCGCGCCCGCGCAGGCCGCGCCTCCGGATCTGGCGCTTCTGGTGCTGCACAAAGCTGTCCACCAATCCCGGGCGTCGCACGTTGTGGGGTGTTCGCCACAGAGAAGCGATGCGGTACGTCCCGTTTCCGGCAAATTCAGGAGAGATATGCGTAGTTCTTCGCCCGTGCGTGACGCTGGCCTGCCCATGGGCGTGATCGCGCTGGTAGCCATCGCCGTACTGCTGGTCTGGTTTGGCACGCTCGACGCGCGCCATCTGCTACGACCCGACGAAGGACGATACGCCGAGATCGCGCGTGAAATGTTCCGGTCCGGTGACTGGATCACCATCCGCTACAACGGCTACAAGTATTTCGAGAAGCCGCCCTTTCACCTCTGGGTCACGACCCTCGGCTACGAGTTGTTCGGCGTGGGCGACTGGCAGGCCCGACTGGCCGTGGCGCTGTCCGGCATCGCCGGCATCGGCGCCATGATGCTCGCCGCCTCGCGCTGGTACGGCTGCCGCGTGGCGCTGCTGACTGGCCTTGCCATGCTCGCCATGCCGATGTGGAGCGTGGCCGGCCATTTCAATTCCCTCGACATGACGTTGTCCGGCGCGCTCGCGGGTGTGCTGGCCTTCATGCTGCTGGCGCAGCATCCCGATACCACGCCCTCTGCCCGTCGCGGCTGGATGCTGGCCTGCTGGGTAGCCATGGGCGTTGCGATCCTCACCAAGGGGCTGGTCGGCATCGCCCTGCCGGGTCTGGCGCTGGTGGTTTATACGCTGGTGACGCGCGACTTCGGCCTCTGGCGCCGGCTGCATCTCGTCACGGGCATCGCCGCCATGCTGGTGGTCACCGTGCCCTGGTTCTGGCTGGTATCGGCCCGCAACCCCGAATTCCCGCATTTCTTCTTTATCCACGAGCACTGGGAGCGCTACACCTCCACGGTGCACGCCCGCAAGGGATCCATCTGGTATTTCGTGCCCCTGCTGCTGGCCGGCCTGCTGCCCTGGCTCGGGTTGACGCCGCGCATGTGGACTGTCGTGCGCGAACGCGCGGGCGCCGTACGCGGCGCGGGGGGCAAGCCGTTCCAGCCGGCACTGATGTGCCTGATCTGGTTCGCCGCGATCTTCGCGTTCTTCAGCCTTTCCAGTTCGAAGCTGCCTGGCTATATCGTTCCGGTCTTCCCGGCACTGGCCCTGCTGGTGGCCGTGGCGCTGGACCAGATCAACGAGAAATCGTGGAATCGCCAGATCAATGCGCTACTGGTGCTCGCCGTGGTCGGAGTCGCCGCCGCGCCGTACGTGGCCACGCTGAGCCGCGACAGCAACCCCAACGAGGTCTTCCGCGCCTTCGCGGTTTACGTGGGCGTGGCCTTCGCGGTACTGCTGGCCGGGATGCTGCTGGCGCGCCGGTTGCTGCGCACGCACGGCCTGCTGCCGAGCATCGCAGCGTTCGCGTTGTCGATGTTCCTGACCTGCACCATTGGCCTGCTGGGCCATGAAGTGATGGGCCGCCGCGCCTCGGGCGTCGATATGGTGCCGGCCATCAACGCCGTACTCAAACCCGATATGCCACTGTATGGCGTGGGTATGCTGGATCACACCCTGCCGTTCTACCTGGGCCGGACACTGACGATCGTCGCAGAGCCGGACGAACTCGAATTCGGTGCGCAACAGGAGCCCCAGAAGTGGATTCCGACCATGGAAGCCTTCGTCGCCAAATGGCGCGATGGCCAGCCGGCGCTCGGCATCATGGGCCTGCACACTTTTGATGCATTGACCGCGCAGCAGGTGCCGATGTACGTGGTGGCGCGCGACGGACGCCGCGTCGTGGTCAGCAACTTCCCGCTGCCATCCTCCCCTTCCTCCCATCCGGCCGCATCCGCCACCCCCGCGCCCCGGACTGCCCCATGACCCTTTCGACTTTTGCCTTCATCTTTGCCGGCGTGCTGCTCAATGCCTGCGCGCAACTGCTGCTCAAGGCCGGCACCAACGCCGTGGGCGCCATCACCATCGAACGTGCCACCCTTCTGGACACGGCCTTCCGGGTGCTGACCCAATGGCCCGTGATCGCCGGCCTGACCTGCTACGTCATCAGCGTCGGTGTCTGGATCGTGGGCCTGTCGCGCGTGGACGTGTCGATTGCCTATCCCATGCTCTCGCTCGGCTATGTGGTCAATGCACTGGCCGCGTGGTGGCTGTTCGGAGAAATCCTCGGACCCTTGCGCGTGGCCGGCATCCTGCTGATACTGGCCGGCGTGTTCCTCATTGCCCGCTCCTGATTGCAGCCCAGTTGCCCCCGTTTTTGACATGACAGCTTCCAATCCGCAGGATTTCCTGCCATTCGTCCGGCCACAGATCAACGCGGCAACCATTGCCGAAGTGGGCAAGGTGCTCGCCTCGGGCTGGATCACATCCGGACCGAAGGTGCAGGCATTCGAGACCCGGTTATCCGCGCTGTTTGGCGGACGGCCCGTGCGCACCTTCTCGAATGGCTCGGCGACGATGGAAATCGCCCTGCGTATCGCTGACATCGGCCCCGGCGACGAGGTCATCACCACGTCCATTACCTGGGTGGCCACGGCCAATGTGATCCTGACGGTGGGCGCGAAGCCCGTCTTCGTCGATGTCGATCCGCGCACGCGCAATATCGACCTCGACGCCGTGGAAGCCGCGATCACGCCGCGCACGCGCGCCATCATCCCGGTCTACCTGTCGGGGCTGCCGGTCGACATGGACCGCCTCTACGACATCGCGCGCCGCCACAATCTCCGCGTGATCGAGGACGCCGCGCAAGCCATCGACTCCCGCTGGCGCGGCCAGCGCATCGGTGCGTTTGGGGATCTGGTCAGCTTCAGCTTCCAGGCTAACAAGAACATCACCACGGTCGAGGGTGGCTGCCTGGTGATGAACACGCCCGAAGAGGCGCTGCGTGCCGAACGGCTGCGGCTGCAGGGCGTGATCCGCACCGGCATGGATGGCATGGACGTGGAGGAACCGGGCGGCAAGTTCAACCTGACCGATGTCAACGCCGCCATCGGTCTGGCGCAGTTGGAGACGCTCGATGCGATCACCGCGCGCCGGGCCAGACTCGCCACGCTCTACTTCGAATCGGCCGCGCGGCATGGTCTGGCGGATCTCGGCATCGAACTCCCCCTGGCCATCGATCCGACGCTGGCTACCACGAACTGGCACATGTTCCAGGTGGTGCTGCCCACCGACCGCCTGCAAGGCGGCCCGGCGCAGGCCCGCCAGCTTGTGATGGAAGCCATGCGCGCGCAAGGCATTGGCGCGGGCGTGCATTACCCGCCCATCCATCTGTTCTCGTATTTCCGCTCGCTTGGCTGGCGCGAAGGCATGCTGCCGCATGCCGAACGCATTGGCCGCGGCATCCTGACGCTGCCGATGTTCCCGGCCATGCAGGACGCCGACGTGGAGCGAGTCTGTGCAACTCTCAGCGAAACATGCAAACGTCTATCTCTCTAAGCCCGGTCGAAGTCTCGGTCGTCATTCCCGTCTATAACGAGGAAGACGGACTGCAGGCGCTGTTCGACCGCGTCTATCCGGCGCTGGACAGCCTGGGCGAGTCGTACGAGATCATCTTCGTCAACGATGGCAGCATGGACCGCTCGCCGCAGATGCTTGCCGCGCAGTTCCACAAGCGGCCCGACGTGACGCGCGTGATCCTGTTCAACGGCAACTTCGGTCAGCATATGGCGATTTTGGCGGGCTTCGAGCATACGCGTGGCCGCATTGTCATCACGCTCGACGCCGACCTGCAGAATCCGCCGGAAGAGATCCCGCGCCTGGTGGCCGAGATGCGCAAGGGCCACGACTACGTGGGTACCATCCGCCGCCAGCGCAACGACACGGCGTTCCGCCGCTACGCGTCGCGGGCGATGAACCGGCTACGCGAGCGCATCACCCGGATCAAGATGACGGACCAGGGCTGCATGCTGCGCGCCTACGACCGCAACGTCATCGACACGATCAATGCGTGCCGCGAGGTCAACACGTTCATCCCGGCGCTGGCGTACACGTTCTCGTCGAACCCGGTGGAGATCGAGGTGGGCCACGAACAGCGCCACGCGGGCGAATCCAAGTACTCGCTGTACCAGTTGATCCGCCTGAACTTCGATCTTGTCACCGGCTTCTCGATCGTACCGCTGCAGTGGTTCTCGGCCATCGGCACGATGCTGTCGATCACGTCTGCGGGGCTGTTCCTGGTCCTGCTGATCCGGCGTTTCATCCTGGGCTCTGAAGTGCAGGGGGTGTTCACGCTGTTCGCCTTCAACTTCTTCCTGATCGGCATCATGCTGTTCGGCATCGGCCTGTTGGGCGAGTACATTGGCCGCATCTATCAGGAAGTGCGCGACCGCCCGCGTTATCGTATCCAGGCCGTGCTGGAGCGCGACCCGAACGCCAGCCGTCCCCAGGAGGCACCGTGCGCGCCGTAGTCTTTGCCTATCACAACGTGGGCGACCGTTGCCTGCGCGTGCTGCACGCACAGGGCGTGGACGTAGCCCTGGTGGTCACGCACCGCGACCGTCCCGACGAGAACATCTGGTTCCAACGCGTGGCCGACACCGCTGCCGAGCTGAACCTGTCGTTCCTCTATGGCGAGAATCCGGCCGATCCCGCCGTGGCGGATGCCGTGCGCGCCGCCCGCCCGGACGTCATTTTCTCGTTCTACTACCGCGCGATGATTCCGGCCGATGTCCTGAGCCTCGCGCCGCAGGGCGCGTTCAACATGCACGGTTCGCTGCTACCCAAGTACCGGGGCCGCGTGCCCGTGAACTGGGCGGTGCTGCACGGTGAGACCGAGACGGGTGCCACGCTCCACGCGATGGAAGCCAAGCCGGACGCTGGCTTTATCGTCGATCAGACCTCGGTGCCGATCTTGCCCGACGACACCGCCGGACAGGTCTTCGAGAAAGTCACCGTGGCCGCCGAGCAGACGCTCTGGCGCGCGCTGCCGGCCATGATGGCGGGCAACACGCCCAAACGCCCGAACCGTCTGGCCGATGGCAGCTACTTCTCCGGCCGCAAGCCCGAGGATGGCCGCATCGACTTCCGCCAGCCCGCCAGCGCGGTGTATAACCTCGTACGCGCCGTGGCGCCGCCCTACCCCGGCGCGTTCACCGAAGTTGGCAGCCGCCGGTTCGTAGTGGCGCAGGCACGCCGGCTTGAAACAACTGCCGTGCCCGCCGGACTCACGCCGGGTCTGCATGTCGTGGACGGCCGCATCGTGGCCATCTGCGGCGACGGCGGCGCGCTACGCGTGCTGCAACTGCTCGAAGGCCCGAGCGCCGACCATGCGAGCCCAGTCTCCGCATCCGAATTCCAGACCATCATCACCGCATCCTGAAAGGTTACCGATGAAAAAGATCCTGATCCTCGGCGTCAATGGCTTCATCGGCCACCATCTGACGCGCCGCATCCTCGAAACCACTTCGTGGGAGGTCTACGGCATGGACATGGCCTCCGACCGCCTTGGCGATCTGGTGAACCACCCCCGCATGCACTTCTCCGAGGGCGACATCACCATCAACAAGGAGTGGGTCGAGTACAACATCCGCAAGTGCGACGTCATCCTGCCGCTCGTGGCCATCGCCACCCCGGCCACCTACGTGCGTAACCCGCTGCGTGTGTTCGAACTGGACTTCGAAGCCAACCTGCCCATCGTGCGCAGCGCCGTGAAGTACGGCAAGCATCTGGTCTTCCCCTCGACCTCCGAGGTCTATGGCATGTGCACGGACGACGAGTTCGACCCCGAAGCCTCGTCGCTGGTCTACGGCCCGATCAACAAGCCGCGCTGGATCTACGCCTGCTCCAAGCAACTGATGGACCGCGTGATTCACGCCTATGGCATGGAGCAGGGCCTGAACTACACGCTGTTTCGTCCGTTCAACTGGATTGGTGCCGGGCTGGACTCGATCTTCGAATCGAAGGAAGGCTCCTCGCGCGTGGTCACCCAGTTCCTGGGTCACATCGTGCGCGGCGAGCCAATCAAGCTCGTCGATGGTGGCGCCCAGAAGCGTGCTTTCGCCGATATCTCGGACGGCATCTCGGCGCTGATGCAGATCATCGAGAACAAGAACGGCGTGGCCAGCGGCAAGATCTTCAATATCGGCAACCCGGCCAATATCCACTCCGTGCGCGAACTGGCAGAGATGATGCTGTCGATGGCTGCCGAATACCCCGAGTACGCCGAGTACGCGCAGCAGACGAAGATCGTGGAAACCTCGTCGGGCGAGTTCTACGGCAAGGGATACCAGGACGTGCAGCACCGCGTGCCGAAGATCGACAACACCATCGAGGAACTGGGCTGGAAGCCTGAACTGAACATGGAACAGGCGCTGCGCCGGATCTTCGAAGCGTATCGCGACAAGGTGGTGGAAGCGCGGACGTTGGTGGGGGGCAATTGAACGGCACGGTACAAATGTCGTGTATGGACACTTTGGACATTTGACCGCTGCGCGCGGCGCTCCGCCAGAAGACGTTCGACGTCATCTCTCGGTTTGCTCCCCTCTCCCATGACATGGGAGAGGGGAGCAAACCAGCGGTGTTTGAATACCCACCTCAAAACCCCACCGTCACCGAAGCCAACACCGTCCTCGGATCAGCCTGCGCCAACCCGCCATACGCATCCACGGCCACCCACCCGCGACGGTTCAGGACATTGCGCACGGCAAGGCGCAGCGTAGTGGGATAACGCCCGCCTTCCAGCCGATATCTCAGGCCGAGATCCCATCGCGTCCACGACGGGATGCGCTGCGTATTGGACGCATCCACATACTGCGATCCGCTGTAGGTCAGGAACGTCGTGAAGGTCAGTCCCGGAACAGGTGGCGCATCCAGTTCCACGCCAACGTTGGCTTGCCATGACGGCACGCCGATGGGGCGCTTCCCGCTCAATGCCGGGCTTTCGGTAATCGCGGCATCCACCCACATGGCACTGGCACTAAGGCGCACACCGGGAAGCAACTCTTCGCGCACCGCGAACTCCAGTCCACGATTACGCTGTTCTCCATCGGCACCGTAGAGCGTGCCCGACATCACGCCGCTTACACGGCTGATCTGGAATGCACTCAAGCTGGCCGCCAATTGCTGCCGCGCAAACCGCAAGCCAATTTCGTATTGCGTCGTGCGATACGGGGCAAGCACCTCTCCTGCATTCGAGGCACTCGTCGGCGCCACTTCGCCTTTGCTCAGGCCCTCGACGCGGTTGGCATAGAGCGACACCGACTGGCTCGGCCGAAACACAATACCGAACATTGGCGAGACGGCGCCCTTGTCGTACTGGGCGATGGTGCCGCCATCCGGATTGAAGTTGTCGGACCGTATCCGCTGGTAGCGCAAACCGGCCGTGAACTGCAACGCGCCATCCAGCATGGCTATGGTGTCAGCCAGCGAGATGCCGGTGAGGAACGTCGAGGACACCTTGGGCACGCTGGCCGGTTCGGGAATGAATTGCTGCGGCAAGGCAACCGGCGCATAGAGGTTGGTGAGCGAGGTGATCGATGAATTCACCAGCCCCCGGTTGAGCTGATCCCGGTAGCCGCTCAGCGCGAGCGCGAGCCGATGATTCAGCGGGCCGGTGTCGAAGTTCCAGCGTCCACCGGCCTCCGCGCTGGATCGATCCACCTCGAACCGGTAATTCGTATCGAAGACCGACACATCGCCGGTCTCGTTGAGGATGGTCGGCGTGATAGGGAACACACGGGCCACGCGCGTGCGGCCACCGCCCGCATAGGCATAGAGCTGGAAGCGATCGTCCACGTCGTAGGTCACGCGGGCGAGCACCGAGCCATCGTTGATGCGCGAGGTCTCCCAAGGCTGGGAGATATTGCGATGTCCGTCGGGCGCGGCCGGCACTGCGATACCGGGCACGATATGCACCAGCCGGAACGGCGCCGAGATTGTTTCGTGCTGGCCGATCACATCGAGACTCGCTTTCAGGCGGCTGCCGCGATAGTCGAGCGCCAGCGCTCCCGAACCTGCACTGCGATGCTGATTGTCGAGCGCGGTGTCTCCCAACCGATACCCGCCATTCACACGCACCCCGATTTCCCGATCGTCGCCGAACCGCTTGCTGACATCGACCGAGGTGCCGAATTGATTGACCGAGCCGTAGTCCACGCCGACTTCGGTACGATCTTCTTCCGCGCGCTTCGGCACGATGTTGATGGCGCCGCCGATGGCACCGCCCGGCGACATGCCGTACAGCAGCGTGGTCGGCCCCTTGATCAGTTCGATGCGCTCGACATAGCCTGTGGCCACGCGATAGTTCGACGCGATGCCATAGACCCCATCGAAAGCGATCTCCCCGAAATTCCCGTTGCTATAGGGAAATCCGCGAATCGTGAAGGCGTCGAGAATGCCGCCTGGTTTGCTGACCGAGCGCACCGACGCATCAGTCTCGACCACATCGGCAACGCTGTACGCCTGGAGGTCCTGGATGGCACGTGCATCGAAGCTGCGCGTGCTGACGGGCGCGTCGAATGCATCGACATTGCCCAGCAGTCCCAGACCAGCCTCGCCTCCTTCAACAACCCGCACGGGCGTGCGCCGGCCAAACACCGTCACGGTAGGGAGCGTCAGCGGTGCGTCCACACCATTGGCGGAAGCACCCGCCTTCCTGCGGATCGCATAACCGCCGTCGCGCAGATCGACTACACCAAGATCCGTGCCCTGCAGCAGCTTGCGTATGCCTTCGAGCACGCCGAAGCGCCCGGCCAGCCCGGCACTCTGGCGCTTGGGCAGCGCGTCAGCCTCGAAGACCAGATCGATCTTCGAAGCCGACGCAAACTGGATCAGTACTTTGTCGAGCGGCCCCGGCGGTATCGCGTACAAGCGCACCTCCGCTGCACCGTCGTGCACGGATTCCGCAGCCGCGCATGCCGGCGTGCCCATGGCAACGAGCATCGCGGCAACGAACGCGCCGAAGACCGCGCGATAGCTCATCGACATGGACCTTGCATCAGAAGTCCACCGTGACCGAACCCAGGAACGTACGCGGTGCGCCTTGCGAGATGGTGCTGTACGACGCCACGCCGCCCCAGTAGTTCTTGTCGAAGGCGTTGATGACCGTGGCGCGGAACGTGGTGGCCTTGCCCGCCACCTTCGTCCGGTATCGCGCACCGAAATCGAACGTCGTCCACGATGCCACCTGCTGGGTATTGGCCTGGTTGACGTTGACGCGGCCCGTGTAGTTCATCGCGCTGGTCAGCGTCAGCCCTTGCAGCCACGGCAGATCCCATTCGGCACCGAGGTTCGCCATGACGTTTGGCACGCCGACCGGACGATTGCCCTGCGTTGTCGGGCTATTGGTCTGCGTCAGCTTGCCGTCGATCCACGTCACACCACCGAGCAGGCGAACGCGGCGCACCACTTCACCGGCCACGGTCAACTCCAGACCCTGATTGCGCTGCTCGCTGTCGATCGCATAGACGGTGCCGTACAACTGGCCGCTGGGCTTGGTCATGCGGAACGCGGACAGGGTTGCCAGCAGCGAGCCAGAATCCACCTTGACGCCCACCTCCTGCTGCTTGGTCTTGTACGGCGCGAACACCTGCCCGGCATTCGACGCCGTGGCCGGTGCGATATCGCCCTTGCTCAGCCCTTCCACGTAGTTCGCATAGAACGACACATTGCGCCACGGCTTGAAGACGATGCCGGCCAGCGGCGTCACGGCGCTTTCATCGTAGCTGGCGGATTTCGCGCCCGTCGCCGTGTTGTAGTTGCTCGACTCTACCTGCTGATAGCGCAGGCCGAGCGTCAGCGCGACGCGGTCGTCGAGCGCGCTCAGCGTATCCACCAGCGCCACGCCGGACAGCGTGGAGTCCGACACCTTCGGCACATACTTCGGCGGCGCAATGGACTGCGCCGGGCGTACCACCGGGTTGTAGATGTTCGACTGGACCGGCGTGCCCGCCACGTTCGCATTGGCGATACGGTCTGAATAGAAATTGCCTTGCACGGCGAACGAATGCCTGACCGGACCCGTATCGAACTTCGCACGCACACCGGTATCGAACGACATCCGGTTGATCTGGAAGCGCCAGTTCTGCACCGCTGCAGACGTATCGCCAGCGGCGTTGAGGATGGTCGGGGTCTGATCCGAGAGACGGGAGACGTCCGAGCGCGTGCCGCCGGCATCGGCATAGACAGTCACGTTGTCGGCCACGTCATACTCGACACGCAGCAGCGTGGAGACATCGTTGGATTTCCACCAGGTCCACGGCTGGGTGACATTGCGCCGCCCGTCCGGCGCCGCAGGAACCTTGATGCCGGACGCCACGAGGAACGGCCGCGTCGGTGCATCGATCCATTGATACTGCTCGATCAGATCCAGCGAAGCTCGCAGGCGTTCGCCACGATAGTCGAGCCCCACGGCAGCCACTTCACTGCGCGACTTCTGGTTATCCAGCGCCGTGCCGCCCTGCCGATGCAGGCCGTTGAATCGCACGCCCCACTCCTTGTCCTTGCCCCATCGACGGCTCAGATCGACACCACCGCCCACCTGCGCATCCGAACCATAGTCGAGCGTGAAGCGGTTCAGATCGACATCGCCGGCACGCTTGGGCACCACGTTCACCACGCCACCCACGCCGCTATTCGGCGACATGCCATAGAGCAACGCAGCCGGACCCTTGAGCACTTCCACTCGCTCGATGTATTCCGGGAACAGGTGATAGTTCGGCGAGACGCCATACACGCCATCGAACGCAATCTCCGACAGATTCCCCTCGTTGATCGGGAAGCCGCGAATCATGAACGAATCGGTCACGCCACCGGTCTGGCCGGTGAAGCGAATCGACGGGTCCGCATTCAGGACATCGGCCAGCGTCACGGCCTGCTGGTCCTCGATACGCTGCGCCGTATAACTGCTGGTGGAAAACGGCGTATCCATGTTGCCGCGATTGCCCAGCATGCCGAGACGGCCACCGCGTGCGGTCTGGCCACCGGCATAGGGTGCGGGCAACTCGCTGGCCTCATTGGGCACTGCGGCGCTCACTGTGACCGTGGGCAGCGTGGCTTCCGTGGTCTGCGCGTAGGCATCGAAGGACACCGCTCCCGAGCCAACGGCAAGGCAGAGCATCGCCTGATACACGGCGGCGGAAACGGGTTTTAGGGGGAGTTGGCATGAGGAAGGAAAACGGGAAAGCTGACGACGGGATTGCGCTTGCGACATGGCTCGGGGTCCAGGCAGGTTGAAGGGTGTTCCTACCTATCAAGCCGGACAGCCAAGCCAATCCCCTCAATTCATAGCGAATAAATTTGTAACGACGCTGGAGTTTCCTGCCTGTTTGCTCCCCTCTCCCGCGTGCGGGAGAGGGGTTGGGGGAGAGGGCCAGCAGTGAAAATTGCGACGTGGTCGGCAAGCAGAACCTCCTGCCCTCTCCCCCACCCCTCTCCCACTTCATGGGAGAGGGGAGCGCATGGCGACAGGCGTTGGTCCATGCGGACGGCCATCACCCCCTCCCCACCCTCACCCAATACCCCGTGAAATAAGACACCCGGATCGGCAATGCCTTCTCCAGGAAGCGCAATGTCCGGTCCGTGTCGTCGATTCGGTAAGCGCCTGACACCGTCAGGTTTGCGATCGATGGATCGCAATCGATGCGGCCATGCCGGTATCGCGCCAGTTCGGCCAGTACGTCCGCCAGGCGCATGTTGCTGCCGGAGAGTTGGCCGTTGGCCCAGCTATCGGGCGACATGGCCGAGGCGGGGCGTTCCGAGCTTGAGGCTTCGGTCATGTCCCAGGTGGTGCCTGCCTGCGCGACCGCCTTCGCAGCGTTACCGTCGTGCAGCGCCACCGCCCCCTCCTGCACGCCCACTCGCACGAGGGCGTCGTCCAGGCGCACGGTGAAGCGTGTACCAAGCGCGCGCATCGTGCCGAACGCTGTGCGGACGCGGAAGGGTCGCGTGGCGTCGTGGCCGGTGGTGACGAGGATCTCGCCGCGACGGAGCAGGACGTCCCGCCGTTCGGCATCGAAGCGGATATCGATTGCGGTGTCCGTGTTGAGCACGATGACCGTGCCGTCATCCAGCGTCAACGTACGCTGCTCGCCCACGCCGGTGCTGGTTTCCGCCAGCCAGCGTTGCCATGGCGTGTAGTGGTAGCCGGTGGACAGCCCCAGTACCGATACGCCACCGAGTGCCAGCACCTTGAGCGCCTGTCGGCGCCCGGTCTGTCGGCGGCCACGGATGGCATCGGCGGTCTGCAGCGTCTCCAGCGCGAGCGGTGCGGGAATGCGCGGGAAATCTTCGCGCAGTGACTGCACGCGCTGCCATGCCAGCTTGTGCCGAGGGTCCGCGCCTTCCCATGCCAGGAAGCGCTGCCGCGTGTCATCGCTCGGATCATTGAAGAGTAGTCGCACAGCCCACTGGATGGCCTGATCGACGATCTCCGAAGAAAGGTCTGCCTGCGAAGCCGGCATCTACTCGGTGCCGAACCGCAGTTCGTAGCATCGGCGCAATGCCTGGCCGATGTAGCGCTCGACGGTGGCCAACGACATGCCGATGTGCTCGGCGATCTGCGGGCAAGTCAGCCCATCCAGTTGTGCAAGCAGGAAGGCAGTGCGGACACGCGGCTTCAGCGTGTCGAGCATGCGATCGATTTCCATCAGGGTCTGAAGGAAATGCAGCCGGCTCTCGGGAGATGGCGCGTGGGCCTCGGGCAGATGCGCCAGTGTTTCCAGCCATGCCTGTTCCAGTTCGCGCCGCCGCCAGAAATCGATCACCAGCCCGTTGGCGATGGTGCCGAGATAGGTGCGCGGTTCGCGGATGTCGGCCACTTTCCGGTGCAGCACGCGTACGAACACGTCCTGCGCCAGGTCGGCCGCATCGCAGGCATTGCCAATCTTTCGCAGCAGCCAGCCTTGCAGCCATTGGTGATGGCGTCCGTACAGGGATTCAACGTGGGAGTGCGCGCCGGGATCGATGGCGGTCATGACAGGACAACCTGAGACAAGTCCCGACAATGTAACCGATTCTCATTTACAGATAAAGGATGGAGATCCAAGAGCGTTGCGAAAAGCCAAATCCCGTTGCCCTATGGCGAAACGACCGCCTGCCATTGCACTTCCGTATCGCTCTGTATCTCGGCCTCGGATAGATACACAGCGGTTCAAATCGTGCGTAACGCGACACGTTCAACAACCACTGGCTCCCTAGACTCCGTCCGTCACGACAGTTCGTGAACGATCCCAACGGTCGAAAACCAACACCAACACAACGCGCAGTTCAGGAAGGAGCCCATCCATGTCACGCGTCTCGATCCGCAGCATCCCTCGCACGTCTTCCACCCGCTTTGCCCTCGCGGTCAGCGCCGCACTGGCCAGCCTGGCGCTGATTGCCCACGCACCGCACGCTCACGCGGCAGAGCCCGCCAACTCGGCCACGCCGCCCGCCAGCAAGGTAGCGGCAGGCGACGAAAGCATCCGCCCGTTCAAGGTTCATGTCCCGCAAGCGCAGCTCGACGATCTGCGCCGCCGCATCGCCGCCACCCGCTGGCCTGACCAGGAAACCGTTGCGGACGAGTCGCAGGGTATCCAGCTTGCGCGGGTCAAATCGCTCGTGGAGTACTGGGGCAAGGACTACGACTGGCGAAAAGCCGAGGCGCAACTGAATGCACTGCCCCAGTTCGTCACGCGGATCGATGGCGTGGATATCCAGTTCATCCACGTCCGCTCGAAGCATCCCAACGCCATGCCGCTGATCCTGACGCACGGCTGGCCCGGCTCCATCTTCGAGTTCATCAAGACGATCGGCCCGCTCACGGACCCGACAGCCTATGGTGGCCGAGCCGAAGACGCGTTCGATGTGGTCATCCCGTCGATTCCGGGCTACGGCTTCTCGGGCATTCCGCGTGAACTGGGCTGGGGTCCGGATCGCACCGCGCGTGCCTGGGACGTGCTGATGAAGCGCCTCAAGTACACGCGCTACGTCTCGCAGGGCGGCGATCACGGCTCGGTGGTTTCCGATGCATTGGCGCGTCTGGCGCCTCCGGGGCTGCTGGCAATTCACCTGAACATGCCGGCTACCGTGCCCGGACCGCTGATGAAGTCGATCCTCGCGGGCGATCCGGCGCCGGCTAGCCTGACGGCACCCGAGCGCGACGCCTACCAGTCGCTGAGCACGTTCTTCGGCCGCAACGCCGCGTATGGCGCGATGATGGTCACGCGTCCGCAGACCATCGGCTATTCGCTCTCCGACTCGCCGGCTGGCCTCGCATCGTTCACGTACGAAAAGATTGCCGCCTGGAGCGATAGCAATGGCGTGCCGGAAAATGTGCTGACGCGCGATGCCATCCTGAACGACATCACGCTGTACTGGCTCACGAACACGGGCGCCGCGTCGTCGCGCTTCTATTGGGAGAACAACAACAACAATTTCAGCGCCGATGCGCAGAAGACACGCGAGATCAAGGTGCCAGTTGCCATCACCGTCTTCCCGCATGAAATCTACCGGGCGCCGGAGAGCTGGAGCAAGCAGGCTTACCCTTCGCTCAACTATTACAACCAGGTGAGCAAGGGCGGCCACTTCGCGGCATGGGAGCAGCCGCAACTGTTCGCTGAAGAATTGCGCAAAGCGTTCCGCCCGGTGCGCTAACGGCTGCGGGTCGGCATCACCCTCGCAGGTAGTGTCCGGCCCCTGCCCCCGCTACACGCCCGCTCGCAAAGCAGGCAGTCAGCAGGTAGCCGCCAGTCGGCGCTTCCCAATCGAGCATTTCTCCGGCGCAGAACACGCCGGGGAGCGCGGTCAGCATCAACTGGTCGTTCATCGCTTCGAAACGAACACCGCCAGCCGTGCTGATGACTTCGTCGATGGGCCGTGCGCGCTCGAGGCGCAGCGGCAGTGCCTTGATCGCTGCGGCCAGCGCCACGGGATCGTGCATGGCCTCTTTCGACAGCACCTCGCGCAGCAGGCTCGCCTTGACGCCGGTGATGCCCAGCCGGCTTTGCAAGTGGCTCGACACCGAGCGCGATCCGCGCGGGTGGGCCACTTCGGCAGCTACCGCCTCGGCGGATCGTCCCGGTGCGAGATCGAGCGTGATGGTGGCGGAACCGTGCGCCGTGATGAGATCGCGGATCGGCGCGGAGAGTGCGTAGACAAGACTGCCTTCGATACCCGATTCGCTGATCACGAATTCGCCTTGCCGATGCAGCGTCGTACCATCGTCGAGCGTCACATCCATCGCCACGGCCTTCACCGGCTCGCCCGCATGCCGCGTGCGGAGCAGTTCGGACCACGCGATATCAAAGCCGCAGTTGGCGGGCTGCAGCGGTGCCACATCCACGCCACGCGCGGCCAGCATCGGCAGCCATGCACCATCGGAGCCGAGCCGGGCCCAACTGCCGCCGCCCAGCGCGAGCACCACGGCGCGCGCCTGCACTTCGATCTCGCCGTCGCGGCTGGCAAAACGCAGCACGTGCCAGCCATCGGCAGCATCCGCAAACCCGATCCAGCGATGCCGCGTATGAATGCCCACGCCCGCTTCACGCAGGCGATGCAGCCATGCGCGCAGCAGCGGTGCTGCTTTCATGTCGGTGGGGAACACGCGCCCGGAACTGCCGACGAAGGTGTCGATGCCAAGGTCATGCACCCAGGCGCGCAGCTTGTCGGCGCCGAAAGTCTCCAGCAGCGGCGCGATCCGGTCCACGCGTGCACCGTAGCGGCCAAGAAAGGCGTCGGCAGCCTCGGCGTGCGTGATGTTCATCCCGCCCCGGCCTGCCATCAGGAACTTGCGCCCCACCGATGGCATGGCGTCGTACACCTCCACCGACACGCCCTGCGCGGCGAGCATCTCGGCCGCCATGAGGCCAGCCGGGCCACCACCGATGACGATGGCGCCATCATGGCGAATGGGAGAAACGGGCAAATCAGGCATGGCGCGAAGGGGAATCGGGGAGCCGGCGCATTATAGGCGCTGCGCGTCCCCACGCCGTGCAAATCCGGCAATTCCGTCAAATCCATAGAGGGCGGCGGCGTTGCGCCAGCGCAGTGCGTCGGCCAGTTCAGGCTGCGCGGCGATCCACGCCAGTACGGCGCGGCATTCGTCGGCGCGGGCCGGCGCTTCGTGGTTGGTCCACGGCCAGTCGCTGCCCCATAGCAGACGATTGGTCCCGGCCACCTCGGCCCATCGCCCGATCAGCATCGGCCAGCCTTGCACATCCGCCAGTCGATAGGGCGCGCTGATCTTGACCCACAGCGCGCGGCGCGTGCGCACGTCAGCCGCCACGTCGAACACAGGGTCATCCGCGCCCGCCGGACCGGGCCGGCCAAAGTGGTCGAGCACCACCGGTACGCGCGTCGCGCCCAATGCAGCATCGAGCGCGGACAGCACGGCGGCGCCCTCGCCATTGCCCGTATGCATTTCCACATGCCAGCCGAGTTCGCCAATCCGGCCGAACAACGCGCGCCACGGCGCAGTCGCGATGCGTCGCCAGCCATCGTCACCGTACAGGTTCAGGCGGATACCCCGCACACCGGCCTCGTCGAGCACGGCCAGTTGCGCGTCTTCAATGCCGGGATCGACCACCGCCACGCCTCGCAACCGCTCCGGCATGCTGCGCAGCGCCGCAAGCAACGCGCCGTTGTCCGTGCCGAGGAAACTGGTCTGCACCACCACTCCATGCAGGTCGCCATGCCCCCCCATCGCCACCTGCCAGCCCTCCAGCGTGGCGCCATAGGGTGGGCGATAGCGCGCGCCGGCCACGGCTATGCCGGCATCGAACACATGGAAATGACAATCGACCAGCAGCGTGGCGTCTTTCGTCTCGGACACGGGGAAATCTCCTGTGCGGGTAAGCCCTGATATGGCATCGACGGCCCATCCGGGTACTCTAGTCCTCTATAGGAGTCGAATCTAACACGGACGCTCCAGACTTCACAACGCCAACCTTATGCCAGACCTTGCCACCCCCGCCGCCGGATTGAGCCGCTATGGGCAGATAGCTGCCCGCCTGCAGCAGAAGATCGTCTCGGGCGAATGGATGCCCGGTTCGGCGATTCCTGCCGAAAGCGCGCTGGCCACCGAGTTCGGCATCGCGCTCGGCACCATTCGCCAGGCCATCGCCGTGCTGGTGCAGGAGGGCCTGCTCGAACGCATCCAGGGCAAAGGCACCTTTGTGCGCACGGGACTCAGTGGTGCGAGCATGATGCGCTTCTTCCGCTTCCGCAGCGAAGCCGAAACAGCATCCGCCGCCATCCCGCGTTCGGAAATCCTCTCGTGCCGTGCGGTGCGCCTGGACAAGACCATGGCCGGCCGCTTCGGGCTGGAGACCGGTGCACGTGGCCTTGCCATCTCGCGCCGCCGCTGGGTGGCGGAGCAACCGCGCCTGCTCGAATCCATCTGGCTGCCGCTGCCGCGTTGCGCCAGCTTGCAGGATCTGCCCGTCTCGGATTGGGGCGACCTGCTCTATCCGCTGTTGTGGCAGCAATGCGGCATCACCGTACATCGCGCGATGGACGAGGTGACGTTCCGCCCGCTCGACGCCGAAGAGGCCGCATCGCTCGCCTTGCCCGACGGCCACCCCTGCGCGCTGGTGACCCGGCACGCGTATGACATGCAGGGCCAATGCGTCGAGTACCGGCTAACCCGTGGCGACGCCTACGCGTTCCGCTACACGGCCGATATCCGCTGACGCGCCACCGCCCACCGAATCCATAAAACACGACGGAGACACCATGCGTTACTTCACCCACCTCGCGCTCGCCAGCGGCGCATGCCTGGCGCTGCCAGCGGCCCCGCTGCATGCCGCCGATGCACCATGGCCAGCGCGCCCGATCACCATCGTGGTGACTTACCCACCCGGCGGTGGCGCGGATCTGATGGCGCGCCTGATCGCCCCCGCACTGGGACGCGAGTTGGGACAGACCGTGGTGGTGGAAAACCGGCCCGGCGCGGGCGGTCAGATCGGCGCGTCCTACGTGGCCAAGGCGGCGCCCGACGGCTACACGCTGATGGTCGATGCCTCGTCCTATGCCGTGAATCCGAGCCTCTATCCGCGCCTGCCCTACGATCCGGCCAAGGCATTCCGCGCGATTGGCGTGCTCGCGCGCTATCCCAACGTACTGGTTGCCAACCCCTCGTTTGGCGCGAGCAACGTGAAGGATGTGCTCGCAATGGCCCGGCAGAAGCCCGGCACCGTGGCCTATGCATCCTCGGGCAATGGCTCGGCGCAGCACCTTTCCGGCGTGCTGTTCGAGCAGCGCGCCAACGTGGATCTGCTACACGTGCCCTACAAGGGCGGCGGTCCCGCGATGACCGATGTGATCGCGGGCCAGGTGCCGCTGTTCTTTGCCAACGTGGCCTCGAGCCTGCAACACATCAAGGCCGGCAAGCTGCGCCCACTGGCCGTGACCAGCGACACGCGCACCAGCGCGCTGCCGTCCGTGCCGACCATGCAGGAGGCCGGCGTGGCCGGCTACGAAGTCTACGAATGGAACGCCGCGTTCCTGCCCAGCGCCACGCCCGATGCCGTGGTGCCGAAGCTCTCGGATGCGCTCCACAAGGTCATGGGCAGCCCGGAAATCAAGCAGCGTGTCGCCGAACTCGGCGGAGAGGTGGTGGCCGCGCCTCCGGCCGAAGCCGCGCGCTTCATCGACGCACAGACCCGGAAATGGGCGAAGGTCATCAAGGACGGCAACGTCAAACCCGAGTAAGACAACCTGGCAGAGCAACCATGTCCAATTTCCAGTCCGATCGCCGGCACGCGCTGTCGCTGCTCGCCGCCTTTGGCGCCAGCGCCCTCGCCCCGTCCCTGGTCCGCGCGCAGGCGTGGCCGTCCAAGACCATCCGCTTTGTCGTGCCGTTCGCGCCGGGCGGCAGCTCAGAGATCGTGGCGCGCTCCACGGCCGCAGAACTGACCAAGCTGCTTGGCGTGTCCGTGTTCGTCGAGAACAAGCCGGGCGGTGCAGGCAATATCGCCATGGGCGAAGTCGCACGCGCCGACGACAACCACACGCTGATTCTCGGCCACATCGGCACGCTCGCCGTCAATCCTTACATCTTTCCGAAGCTGCCCTATGACCCGGTCAAGGATTTCCGGCCCATCTCGCTGCTGTCGAAGGTGCCAAGCCTGTATGTGGTACATCCGGATGTGCCGGCCAAGAACCTCAAGGAGTTCGTCGCGCTCGCCAAGAGCAAGCCGGGCAAGTTGAACTACGGCTCCGCGGGCAATGGCAGCGCCGGGCACCTGGCGTTCGAATACCTGAAAGCAACCACGGGCACGTTTATCACGCACGTGCCGTATCGCGGCAGCGGTCCGCAGATCACCGACCTGCTCTCGGGCCGGCTCGATGCCGCCGCCATCGGCGCACCTGCCATTCTCCAGTTCATCAAGACGGGCAAGGTGCGATGCATCGCCACGGGCACGGCCCAGCGCATCCCGCAACTGCCGGACGTGCCCACCGTGGCCGAGCAGGGGTATCCCGGCTTTGAAATGACGCAATGGTATGGACTGATGGCGCCCGCGACGCTGCCGCAACCGGCTGCCGCCAAGCTCGCCGAAGCCACGATCAAGGCGGTCAGGAGCCCGTCTTCCGTGGAGCGCCTGGGCGCCGACGCGGCGCTGGTGGTGGGCAGTACACCCGAGGAATTCGCCCGATTCATTGCCGCAGAGCAGCAGCGCTGGAAGCCGATCGTGGCACGCGCGGGTATCAAGCCGGACTGACGGAAACCGAGAGCACCCGCCGGCCCGGAGGCACAGCGGTCACGTGGCTTCCGGGAGTAGCCGGCGTATGCGCACCACCAGCCCGGTGCCCGCCGCAGCCGGCCGGTTCGACAGTTCGACAGTCAGCCCATGCAGATAGGCCACGCGCCGGGCAATCGAAATACCCAGCCCGCTGCCCTGCTCTTGCTGGCCAGCAGCCCGGAAGAATCGGCTGCCGAGACGCTCCAGATGTTCGGGCGCCACGCCCGGGCCGTGGTCCGCCACCTCGATATGGTCGGTCCCGAAGGCCAGCGTCACCACGGACCCGGCCGGGCTGTAGCGCAGCGCGTTGTCAAGCAGGTTGCGCAGCATCGTACCCAGCAGCACAGGATCGCCGCAGATTTCCAGCGGCTTGCCGCCATCGGCAGGCCAGAGGATTTCCATATCGACATGGCGCCGGTCGGAGAGCTGCAGGCAATCGCTGAAAACCTGCTGCGAAATCTGCTGCCAATCCACGGCTTCGCCCGCAGCCAGCGCTTCCTCGTCCTCCAGCCGGCTCATGGTGAGCAACTGGGACACCAGATGGCTCAGCCGCTCGATGCCGACTTCCACATTGACCGCAGCGCGCGCGCGTTCTTCCGTATCGGGCGAGCGGCGCGCCACCTCCCACTGCGCCTTCAGCGCGGCCAGCGGTGTGCGCATCTCGTGCGCGGCATCGGCGGTCAGGCGGCGCTCATGTTCGAGCAGCGTGGAAACCCGCTCCAGCAGCGTGTTCATCGCGCGGACCAATGGCGTCAATTCGGGGGGCGCACCCTCCAGCGCCATCGGCGTGGGATCGCCCGGCGTGCGTGCGGCAATGGCGTGGGAGAGCGCCAGGAGGGGACGCAACATGCGCCGGATCGCCCAGACCAGCAGCGTGGTCAGCAGCGGCAGACCGAACAGCCATGGCAGGGCCTGCGCCTGCACATAGGACACCACCAGCTCGTTGCGCTCGGCCACGATCTGCCCCACGCACACCCGCCAGCCGGCAACGGGATCGTCGAGGTAATACAGGCGCCACTTCGCGCCATCGATCGTCATGTTGGTGAAACCGTGAATCGCGGGCATGCGGGGCAGCCGGTCGCCATCGGGATCGATGTGCAGGGCTTCGCCGCCCGGGCGCCATGCGGCAATGGCGAGGTCGCCCAGCCCCGCGTCGCCCAGATCGCCAAGATCCGTATCGCCTGGTTGCGGCCCGCTCGATGGCAGCGGCGATTTCGCGTTGGCGTTCATCAACGGCAGTACCGCCTGCATCTGCTGGGCCATGCGCACCATGGCGGTGTCGTACAACTCGTTGATTTCCTCGTGGGCACTCAGGTAGACCAGCGCGCTCGTCAGCAGCCATGCAAAGGCCACCGCCGCCAGCACGGCCAGTATCAGCCGGCGCTGCAGCGTCATGTCTTGCCTCCCTCGGCAAGGTCCGCTGGCGGCGCGTCAAGCGTATCGGGCGCGCCCAGCGTGTAGCCTGCGCCGCGCAGCGTGCGGACGATGGCCGGATGGATCTTGCGGCGCAGATGATGGATATGCACTTCGAGCGTATTGCTCTCCGTACCTTTGTCCCACGCATAGAGCTTGTCGCGCAGGAAATCCCGGGTCAGCACACGATTCGGATGACTCAGCAGGATTTCCAGCAGTTCAGACTCCCGGCTCGTCAGGTCCACCGACTTGCCGTGCCAGAGCGCCAGCCGCGCGGCCGGATGATATTCGAGCGGACCATGGCTCCAGACCGGCTCGGGCATCCCCGCTGTGCGACGGCTCACCGCGCGCAAGCGTGCCGCCAGTTCGTCGAGCGCCACCGGCTTGATCAG
>Ga0209025_1001155_pt1 | contig 37399 bp, 37 predicted proteins | sample AraplaMF_Col_mLB_FD_184256 | JGI IMG/M metagenome (GOLD analysis project Ga0209025, IMG submission 184256) | Arabidopsis root microbial communities from the University of North Carolina, USA - plate scrape MF_Col_mLB (SPAdes) (version 2) | ecosystem: Host-associated > Plants > Roots > Endosphere... | reverse complement strand
GCTCACTTCATTTCCACTCGTAATACATGAAATAATTGTATGATGACCTAAATCTTTTGCAATCTTTATGATTTCTTCCATTAATTTTTTTGCAAGCCCTTTACGTCTATGCTCTGGATGTATATAAACAGATAATTCAACTGTATGTTTATAAGCATCCTTTTCTTTAAATTGAGTCAGTGAACAATAGCCAGTTACAATGTCATTTTCTTTTGAAACAATGACAGGGTAAAGTTCTGAATGATGCAAAAACCATTCTAACATCTCTTCAACTGTTTTGATTTTTGTATCAAATGTTGCAGTTGTGTGGAGTATTGCATCATTATAAATTGTTAGAATTTCTTTAACGTCCTCTGCTGTAGCAAATTCGACTGTCGTACTCATATAAAAACCTCATTTCAATTAGATCTTTTAACACTATTTTACCTTGAAACAGAAATAAAATCAGTTATTACCTATTTCATCATCTATACATGCACAAGGTTTGAATTCATTTCATATACTGCGATAGTCAAACCGTAAGGAGGTATGGATATGAGTGATAAAGAAAAAAACAACACTCCAGAAGAAAAGCAAAATCAATCAGTAGACTTTCAACATTATTTAAAAAAGGTGGACGAATTAATTGATCATTCACCTATTCGTGGTTTATTTGATGAAATTGATAAATTCTTCCACAAGCATGGTGTATTTTCCTCAATTGGTGTTGATATGATCGAAAACGGGGACGAATTAGTCATTCAAGCAAGTTTGCCTGGCGTTAGTAAAGAACAGATTTATATGGATATTGAAGGTACAATCTTAACAATCGGTTTGAAAAATGATGTAACTCAAGAAGTTAAAGATGAACAATTAAATTATTCAATAAAAAAATATTCTTATAGTCAGTCCCAACGCATTGTAAAACTACCTTTCCCTATAAACGCAACAACTGCTACTGCAAGCTATGAAAATGGTATGTTAGTGATTAAAGGTCAAAAACTTCCTGAATACCAAAAACAAATCTTTTTAGATTAATTAAATATGCAAATTAAAAAAGAACACCAATTAAAAATAATTGGTGTTCTCAGACTGTTGACAAACGCTCGCTTTCTTTGTTGTCTCGCCTGCTTGCGGTGCTCATTACCGTCAAAGGTAACTCCGCTCCTCATCCGGCTTTACGCCTCGAAAGACAAGCGTTTTCAATCAGTCTGAATCTCTTTGTTTTATTCTGTATACAAACCGAGAATGCTAACTATTGGTGTTCTTTTTTTTGCTTTAATTTTTCAAGATGAGATGCTTAATAGCGTACTATTTAGTTAACTTTTCAATATCTGATAATATATCATCAAATGGAACGTTGCTTACGCCGCTATATTCTTTTACAATTTTGCCTTTTTGATCAATCAGATAAAATTTTGTACCATGTATTACTTGAGAGTTATTTTCTGGTTTTTTAACGATTGTTTTAAAGTTTTCAGACGCAAATGACTCGATATCTGCTTGAGAATAACCAGTTAAAAAATGCCAGCTAGATAAGTCTGCATTAAATTTTTCGGAATAAGTTTTTAGCGCCTCTGGTGAATCCACTTCAGGGTCAATACTGAATGAAACGAAATCAACATCTAAGTTTTTTTCAGCAGCCTTCGTTTGTATTTTAGCCATGTTAGCTGTCATTGGTGGACAAACTGTTTCACAGCTTGTGAAAATCATATTACTAACCCATACTTTCCCTTTTAAGTCATCCGTACCAAAAGATTTACCTTCTTGATTTGTGTATGTAAATTTTTCTAAATCCCAATTTAATGGATTCTCAATTTTATTTCCACATCCACTTAAAAATGCTAAGCAAAGCACTAAGATCAGTGGCATCGTTACAAAATACTTTTTCATCTAATATCCCCCTAGGTCGCGTTGTACTTGTTTATTGTAACAAATGCTTATCCAGCTTTCTAACAATTTGGACGTATTTACATAATTTTTTAAGAATTAGGGCAAGAAATTTTACAAACCAAAGGTAAAATGGTACATATGAACAAATAATCTTTTAGAAGGGATGATTGTTTGTGTCAAAAAAAATATATGAGAATTATGACAAACCAGCTTATCGAAATAGCTTTAAAGATTTTATTAGTTGGAGAATTGAAAGAAGTAAAAAACGAAAAGATTATAGTGAATCCATTCCTCAAATCGAAAAAAAGATGATTTCTTACTTAGGTAATAATAAAAGTGAAACTTCAGTTACATGGATTGGACATTCTACATTTTTAATTCAAGTAAATGGATTTAATATCATGACAGATCCAGTTTACGCAAACCAAATGGCATTTACGAAGAGATTATCAAAACCTGGGATTGAACTTTCTGAATTACCTCAAATTGATATGATCTGTATTTCTCATGGACATTATGATCATTTGGATTTTAATACATTACGCCACTTTTCTAAAGATACAATGTTTCTTGTTCCAATTGGCCTAAAACATAAATTTACAACTCGTGGATATCAAAATGTCATTGAAATGACTTGGTGGGAAACAAAAAATCTTAGTGGATTGAATATTACATTTGTTCCAGCTCAACATTGGACAAAAAGAACTTTATTTGATACAAATCGATCTCATTGGGGAGGGTTTGTTTTCGAAACGAAGGATGAATGCATTTATTATGCTGGGGATAGTGGATATTTTTCAGGCTTTAAAGAAATTGGAAAAAGATTTTCAATTGATACTGCATTATTACCAATCGGTGCATACGAACCAGAATGGTTTATGAAGCACGACCATATGTCTCCTGAGGAAGCAGTAACTGCTTTTCTAGATCTGAATGCCAATCAATTTATACCGATGCACTATGGCACGTTTAAATTAGCAGATGATACACCACAAGAAGCAATTGAACGATTACAAAAAGCTTGGAAAGAAAAACATATTCCTGAAGATCAATTAAAAATAGCATTACTTGGTGAAACAATTTTTCCATTGATCAATTCACACAAAAAAGAAGAAGCCTTATTTTAGGCTTCTTTAAACGTTTACATAATTATTCAGTATAAAAGACGAATCCAATCGCTCCTTCACCGGTATGTGTACTAATTACCGGAGTCGTATAACCAGGTTCTGGAATTTGAAAACTTGTAAGTTTTTGAACTGATTCTTTTAATGAATTTGCTAATTCTGGTGCTTCGGCGTGTAAAATTGCAACACCACTTACAGTTTTCCCATTCGTATCTTGTTCGAAGTATTTCGTTAAGGTTTTTACAACTTGCGAATGATTACGAACTTTTCCAACTGGAGAATAAACTCCACCCTCTAGTGAAGCAATTGGTTTAATACTTAATAGAGAGCCAAGAAACGCTTTCCCTTTACCGATTCTTCCGCCCTTAACTAAATTATCTAACGTATCAACCATTATATATAAATACGTATTTTCCTTGATTTTTGTAAGTCTTGATACTATTTCTTCAACACTTGCATTTTGATTTACCATTTTGGCCGCTTCTACAACTTGAAAGGCCATTGCTTGTGTAATAAATGCAGAATCAATAACAGTTACATCACCATCAACCATGTTAGCCGCTGCACAAGCAGTTGAATATGTTCCACTCATTCCACTTGTTAAATGGATTGATATGACTTTACTCCCATCTGCAGTTAATTTCTCATATGTTTCTACAAATTTACCGACCGCTGGCTGTGATGTTTTTGGCAACTCTTTTGATTGTTTCATTTCTTGTATAAATTGCTTTGAGGATATATCAATACCATCCAAATAAGTTTCACCATTTATTTGAATTGATAATGGAATAACATTTATATGTAAATTTTCAATATCTTCTTTTAATAAATCTGCCGTAGAATCAGTAACAATTTTAATTTTTGACATTTATACATCTCTCTTTTCCATCATTCTCATAATCCTAAAAAAGCAATTATCATTTTTTCAAAGTAATTTCATTATAACATTATTAATTTAACAAAACATTAATTATTAAGGTCATCCAGGCTACATTGTAATCAAATGTTACAAATTTTTGTCATAATTGAGTGGATTAGTAAGAAAAATTCCTAGTACTTTTGATCTGATTTACTAGTTGAGTAACTTCACATCTATCTTAGAGAATTCTAATGTCCAACACATGAAAGGCGATCATTTGCAATATTTTCATATTTTTTGTAAGTTGATTGGATGACTTTAGCATTCCTAATCCATAACCTGGTTCTCGAATCTTCCATTATAAACCAACTTCTGTCTTTTAAGTCATAAATTCACAATCACAATCATTTAGAAAAGATCTTTGAAAATAAAAAAACTCGGTAAAATACCGAGTTTCAATCAATTATTTACTAGATTTTTTGTCGTCTTTGTCTTCTAAAAGATCATTTGTAAGTCCTTGAGTTGAACGCTTAAATTCTTTAAGAGTTTCCCCAAAAGCTTTACCGATCTCAGGTAGTTTTTTCGGACCAAATATTATTAAAGCTAATACTAAAATTAATATTAAACCTGGAACACCTATGTTAGCCATTATTTTCCCCCAACTTCCATCCACGAATAAAAAGTAAGTACTTTTGCCTTACTTTCCTTATATAGTAATATTGTCAAAAATATTGTCGTTCGTCAAATAATTTTATATAAAATTAGATATTTATAATAATATTCGTTACTTTAGTTTACATAATAATATTATTTGACTCAAATCTAAGTGTTTAAAAAAGTCCAATTATAGACTTTTTTCGAATTGCCTATACTCTTCTTCAGTACCTGGTACAGTTAGTTTACCCTCTTGAATTTGGTCTTTATACAAATTAACTTTTTTTAGAATGCGATCTTCAATATTATCCTTTGCTTTAACAAGTTTAATACCATCCTCATTCAGTCCATATAGTAATGTTTTACCACCTTGGAACTGATGATTCTTTGATTGCTTTGTCACATCATATACTACTTTATCAAATCGTTTGACGACTGAGATCAGCGTAACATTTTCTGGTAGTCCTTGTTGATATTGGTCTTGGTCTACACCAATCACCCAAACATCCTGCTTAAGCTCTTTCTTTCGATTTTTTGCTTCTTTAAAGACACCTATTCCTGTTGACCCTGCTGCTTGAAAAATGATATCTGCACCTTGATTAAAAAGATTAGCAGCTATTTTTGTTCCAATTTTAGGTTGTTCATATGTATTTGCATTCTTTGTGAATACTTCAATGTGTTGGTCGGTCATTTTCACACCAGCGAGAAATCCATATTTAAATCGGTTAATCGAATCGTTATTACTACCACCAATAAATCCTACTTTTTTCGTTTTCGTTTTCATTGCTGCAATCACTCCGGCTAAAAAACTACCTTCATTTTCTTTAAAGAGAATGCTAACCGTATTTGGTTGATAGACTTTCGAATCAATGATTGCAAAATTTGTATGTTTATATTTTTTAGAAACACTGTTTACAGCATAATCTATGTTATAACCTGTCCCAAAAATAAGCTGAAAGTCTTTTTTAGCTAATTTTCTCAAATTTTTTTCAAGTTTAGATTCACTAGTAGAATCAATTTTTTTGTATTCTTTTTTTACACTCATCTTTTCTTCTTTTGCAAATTTATTAATGCCATCTTCCATAAATGCTTGATTAAAATATTGGTCATCTATTCCATAAGTATTTGAAACAAATCCTATATTATATTTTTCTTTTGAAACATTTTTTTCATTACATGCAGAGATAGTGACTGCAAATAATGTTATTACTACGAATGCAGTCCTCCATCTATTCATTCACTTTCACCTCATTTTTTTGTAGTATTTATAGTATGAATACGGAAATCATGTTTTATGTAAAAAAATAGTAGGAAACAGTGACTTGTCAAACGAAGTCTCTGTTTCCTACTTTATTATTTCTTTATTCAAAAGTTCCTTTTACTAATAATTCCCCATTTTGTAGCATGACTCTACCTTTTGAAATAACCGTTTCTATTTCTAAAGTCTTTTTATTAAGAAAGACAAGATCGGCATCATAACCTTCATTGATTTGTCCTTTATTTTGTAATTTTAAAATTCTAGCTGGATTACTCGTAATGACCTTCAACGCTTCCTCTATTGGTATGCCCTCGTTTAAAATAGCATCTTTTACCTCGTGATATAAACTATTTACTTTACCAATCTTCATGCCACGTAATACACCATTCTCATCAAAATCCGGTAGGCTTGCTTGCCCATCTGAAGTAAATGTTATTTGTTCAATATTTACACCACTATCCAACATACGTTTTAAGCCAACGCTACATTTTACTTCTCCATTTTCAATGAAGTGTGGAATTGTACTCGTTGTAAAATCAACGAATCCACCTTTTTGGGCATATTGAATACCTGCTTCAAATAAATAACTATTTCGATTAATATGTGTTGGATAAAACTGAGTAATTGGTAATTCTGTTTCGTCAATGATCTCTTCAATCATTGAAAGCATCGATTTACTATCTCCAATATGTAAATTTACGACCCCTGATTTACCAGATAGTAAGCCACCATTTCGCGCTTCAGCTGCTATTCTAGCCAATTCATGTTTCGTTGGCTGTGAAGAGCGATGATCAGAAATAGCTATTTCTCCTACCCCTATTATTTTGTCAATTAATATTATATCCTCTTCAATTTTAGAGAACAGTGTTTTCACTGGTGTTTGGTAAGAACCAGTATACACAAATGAAGTAATTCCTTCTTCTTCTAAAGCTCTACATTTTGCTAAAAGACTAGGCATTGTACGGGTTGTCCCATCAGTACCAAGAACACCAATTACAGTCGTAATACCACTTTTAATACAATCTGAAAGTAATAGCTCTGGTGTTCTAGTTTTAAATCCCCCTTCACCGCCTCCACCTATTAAATGAACATGTGAATCGATAAAGCCAGGCACAATATAACAATTAGATGCATCCAATATTTGTATGGGCAATGATGTATTTGCAAGGACCATTCCTTGTTGTATAAACGCAATTTTATCATTGGAAACTAAAATATCTTGCTCGCCTTTTGAAGTCGGTGAATAGACATCACCATTTTTTATTAGAATCATAGCATCCTCCAAATTGTTATAATCGTTTGATTTTAGGTTATCATATTTAAATGATAAAATGTTAGATATTCAATCGGACAACTACTAGGAACTGTAGCTTATTTGATGAAACTTGTTAGCACATTTGTATTAGGAGGCTATTTTATGAAGAGAGAACTGAAAGAAGAAATAGCAAATGCAATCACCCATGGCATTGGTGCAATATTAAGTATTCCCGCTTTGATTTTATTAATCATAAAAGCAATTAATGTTGGAAGTGCTTGGCATATTGTTTCCTTTACGATTTTTGGAGCAACTATGCTTTTACTCTATATTTGCTCTACACTTCTTCATAGCATTCGTCATCCTAATATGGTACGGATCTTTACAATATTAGACCATTCAGCAATCTATTTGTTAATTGCTGGCACATATACGCCTTTTTTACTAGTTACCTTGAGAGGTACAATAGGCTGGACTTTATTTTCAATCATTTGGACTTTAGCTGTTTCAGGTGTCTTTTTTAAATTTATTTTTGTTGATCGATTTGAATTAATGTCAACGATCGTTTACTTAATAATGGGCTGGCTCATCATTTTTGCAATTAAGCCAATTTATTACGGGATAACAGGTGACGGATTTTTCTATTTATTATTAGGTGGATTATTATATTCGGTGGGATCTATCTTTTTTCTCGCAAAAAAAATACCTTATAGTCATGCAATTTGGCATCTTTTTGTCTTATTTGGAAGTGCCTCGATGTATATATGTGTGTTTAAGTTTGTAGTATAATAAAAGCCGTTTTCGTATTTTCATTCAATATAAGTATACGTTCATTAAATACGTTGAAAACATAAAGGAAAATGATTAAGGAGATGAAATTCGAATATGAATTAGCATCTCCTTATTTTTTGTTTCAGATTGAACTTTTGATGTAATACAGTGAAAAACACATATTCGACGATTTATTAGATTTATTATGACATTAAACTAGCATGTGGATTAAATCATTTGAAGCTTTTTCAATAAGAACATTTTGGGGAATCAACTTAATTTCAAGAGGGTCTAAATATGTTTTCATTTCTCTTCCTACTTTAATTATACCATGTAAAAAAAAGTTATTATAGACTGTTTATTCTCATTTTCTACTGCTAAAATCAATAGAACATTAATGGTTAGGAGAGATGTTGAATGAGTTCTTTGGTTCTTGGTTTTCATGAGATTCAAAATAATCAGCTTTTGCTCGTTGGGGGTAAAGGGTTAAATTTAGGGGAATTATCAAAAATTCCAGGAATACAAGTACCAGAAGGATTTTGTATTACAACTATAGGATATCGAAAAGCAATCGAACAAAACGAAACTTACAATGCTTTATTGGATCAACTATCCTTGCTAAAAATAGAAGATCGAGAACAAATTGGTGATATCAGCAGGCAGATTCGACAACTCATCATTGAAATAGAGATCCCCTCAAATGTTGTGAATGAAGTTACGAACTATCTCTCCCAATATGGTGAAGAGCATGCTTATGCAGTGCGTTCTAGTGCGACAGCTGAAGATTTACCACATGCCTCATTTGCTGGACAACAAGACACCTATTTAAATATCTTCGGTAAAAAAGCAATCTTACAGCATATTAGCAAATGTTGGGCTTCCCTATTTACGGACCGCGCAGTAATCTACAGAATGCAAAACGGATTTGATCACAAACAAGTTTATTTATCAGTTATCATCCAAAAAATGGTTTTCCCAAAGGCTTCAGGTATTTTATTTACCGCTGATCCAGTTACTTCTAACCGAAAGCTACTTTCAATCGATGCTAGTTTTGGACTTGGTGAAGCACTGGTCTCAGGCTTGGTATCTGCAGATTGTTATAAAGTAAAGCAAGATGAAATCGTCAGTAAGATGATCGCAACCAAAAAATTGGCTATTTATGCTCGAAAAGAAGGTGGAACAGAGACACAGCAGATCGCCCCTGATCTCCAAAAGACTCAAACACTTACTGAACCACAAATTTTAAAACTTACACGCATAGGAAGACAGATTGAAGCTTATTTTGGTTGCCCTCAAGATATCGAATGGTGCTTGGTTGATGATACATTTTATATTGTACAAAGTCGGCCAATCACTACTTTATTCCCAATCCCTGAACCACATGAACATGAAAATCACGTTTATGTATCTGTCGCTCATCAACAAATGATGACAGACCCGTTAAAACCTTTGGGAATGTCGATTTATCAGTTAACATCTTTTGGACCTAGATTTAAGGCTGGTGGACGTTTGTTTGTTGATGTCACACACATGCTGGCTTCACCTGACAACAGAGAAAAATTTTTAGATACCATGGGACAACATGATCCGCTCATGAAAGATGCACTTATGACCATAGTAAAGCGAAAAGATTTCATAAAATTTTTACCAAATACAAAGCAAGAACAGAGTTCCAATAAAAATGTTCCTTCATCTGATACACAAGTACCACTCGAAAATAACCCGAACATTGTTTCTGAATTAATTCATAAGAATCAAGCATCAATAGAGGAGTTAAAGCAAAACATCCAAACGAAATCAGGTTCAGATTTATTAGAATTTATAAAAGAGGATATTCAACAATTAAAAAAGATTTTATTTGATCCACAAAGTACAGCTGTATTTATGGCTGCTATAAATGCTTCAACATGGATTAATGAAAAAATGAACGAGTGGTTAGGTGAAAAAAACGTAGCAGATACACTTTCTCAATCTGTACCAAACAATATTACATCGGAAATGGGTTTAGCTTTATTGGATGTTGCAGATTTGATTCGCCCTTATCCAGAGATCATTGACTACTTACAACAAGTGAAAGATGATAAATTCTTGGATGATTTAATTACGTTTGAAGGCGGACAAAAAATCCAAGAAGCTATTTTTGCATATCTCAATAAATACGGAATGCGATGTAGTGGTGAAATCGATATTTCTAAAACGCGTTGGAGTGAAAAACCAATTACACTTGTCCCTATGATTCTCAATAACATCAAAAACTTTGAGCCTAATACTAGTAAACAGATTTTTGAACAAGGACGACAAGAGGCTTTTGAAAAAGAGCAGGAGTTATTAGAACGATTGAAGCAACTACCAGATGGTGATCTAAAAGCCAAAGAGGCAAAAGAAAAAATCAGCCTAATCCGGAATTACATTGGTTATCGCGAATATCCAAAATACGGTATGATTAATCGCTACTTCGTTTATAAACAATCTTTACTGAAGGAAGCCAAAGAACTCTTTCATTCCAATGTAATTCATAATATTGATGATATATTCTATCTCACTCTTGAAGAACTTCAAGAAGTCATACGCACAAATAAACTGGATTATCGAATCATCAACAACAGAAAAGATGAGTACAATTTATTTGAGAAACTGACTCCCCCACGTGTAATCACATCTGATGGAGAAATTGTTACTGGTGCTTACAATCGAGAGAATCTCCCAGACGAAGCGATTGTCGGTCTACCTGTTTCATCTGGAATAATTGAAGGACGTGCTCGTGTCATTTTAAACATGGAAAATGCTGATTTAGAAGATGGAGATATTCTAGTCACCACATTTACTGACCCTAGTTGGACAACATTGTTTGTGTCGATAAAAGGACTGATCACAGAGGTTGGCGGACTAATGACTCATGGAGCTGTTATCGCCCGTGAATACGGCTTACCAGCAGTTGTTGGTGTAGAAAATGCTACTAAACTGATAAAAGACGGTCAACGAATTCGTGTGAATGGTACAGATGGGTATATCGAAATATTGTAAATACAAAAAATAAAACATTAGTAGCACCGCTCCAATGTTTTATTTTTTAAAACGGACTATTTATCAAAAATAAAAGGCATTGCCAAGTGGCAATGCCTTTGTTTCATTAAATCAAAATTTTAGCTATATTAATATTTTTACTAAAGTTAGCTCAAATAGATATAGGTATTTTTAGTTTTGTTCAATTATATCTTTAATATAGTTTGTTAATTCTTTTGCATCTTTCATACCAATTTGTTCAGGATAAACTGGTGGGAATACTTTCAAAGTAACATTAGCGGGTTTGATTCTATTACCATTTGCTTCTAAAATATTGTAAGTACCTTCGATTCTGATTGGGATAACAGGAACGCCTGATTTTGTAGCTAGATGAAGGCTACCTGACTTAAATTCCCCCATTTGACTCCCTTTACTTCTTGTACCTTCAGGGAAAATGACTAATGAATGGCCATTTTTCAGTTTTTCTACACCGTCTTTTATCGCCATTAATGATTGTCTACGATCATTTCTATCCATAAATACGCAATGCATTTGTTCCATCCAATGTGGAACGATAGGTAATTTTGTTATTTCCATTTTTGCAATAAAGCCGATCGGTTTATTTAAATACCCTAATAGTAAAGGAATATCAAAATTACTTTGATGATTACTTACAAATAAAACGGACTGGACCTTTGGAATATTTTCTAATCCTTCGACCGTAACTTTACTACCTGTGCACCCGATCATCATTTTTCCAAAATAATCAGGGAATTGGTGCATTTTTCGATCTCTTTCATGTACAGGTAACTCTTTTGGTAATTTTTTAACTGCTGGTAATTTAAGCTTAGCCTCTATTACACCAGCGACGATACGCGTTGCAGCATATAATGTGCGAAACATATGATTCCTCCGTAATTTGAATATGATAATTATTATACAAAATGCACTTACACTTGAAAAGTATTTACCATTTTATACTGAATTTACGTTATAAAAATAAAAAAAGGAATCGGCTTTTTTAGCCAATTCCTTTTAATTGAATTATCTTTAGTTTGAAACTTTTACCGCACTAAATTCTTTTGCTACTACTTTTGCTTTTTCGATTGCGTCAGCTTTAATATCAGCTGCTTTATCTGGCATAGCTGCCATACCTTCTACGAAAAGTGTAGTTACATCAGTCACACCAACAAAGTTTAAAGCGTTTCTTAAGAATGAGCTACTGAAGTCGATTGCTGCTCCAGGACCTTCTGAATATACACCGCCACTAGCTTGAATGTGTAATGCTTTTTTGTTTTCTAATAATCCGATTGGACCATTTTCTGTATATTTAAAAGTTTGGCCAGCAACAGTAAAGTTGTCAATAAAGTTTTTCACAACAGCTGGGAAACTAAAGTTCCATAATGGTGTTACGAATACATATTCGTCAGCTTGTGAGAATAACTCAAGATTTTTTCCCATTGCAGCAATCTTTTCTTGTTGTTCAGCACTTAGATCTCCAAAAGCAGTACCGCTTCCTAATTTACCCCATGCGTCTAATACAGAACCATCAATCATTGGCACATTTTCTTTAAATAAGTCAAAGTGAACAACCTCATGTGTAGGATTCACTTGTTTATATTCATTAATAAATGCTTCCCCAACAGATAGACCAAATGAATTTTCAATCGCATTTGGATTTGCAGTAATGTAAAGTAATTTTGTCATATTAAACTTCCTCTCAGTTTCGTTTATCTTTAATTCGAGATATATTACAGAAAATAAAGGGATGTTCAAATCCCTTATCCTCATAATAATATCTTTAATTCAAGATGTCAACAGTTTTTCATAAACAAAATATGTAAACTTTATTTTTGATTTTTCATCAATTTGTTCTTCAGATCTTGATTTGATCATCCAGTCATTTCTGTTGAATTCAGGAAAGAAAGTATCACCTTCAAATTGATGGTGAATTTCAGTTATATATAATGTATCAAAATAGGGAAAAGCCATTTTAAATAATTCTGCCCCACCAATTACAAATAGAACTTCTTCCTTATGTTCGTTCAGATATTCTTCTAGATTATTTATTACTGTGACTCCTTCCGCTTCGTAATCTGACTGTCTAGTGACAACAATATTTTTACGATTTGGCAGTGGTCGCCCAATTGATTCATATGTTTTTCTACCCATGATAATCGTATGACCAGTTGTTATTTGTTTAAAGTATTTCAATTCCTGAGGTAAATGCCAAGGTAAATCATTATGAATACCAATGACATTCCCTTCACTCATGGCAACAATTGCAGCAATCATACACTAACAACCCCTTTAATAGCTGGGTGAGAATCATAATCTTCTAATGTAAAATCTTCAAATGTGAAATCAAAAATATTTTTGATTTCAGGATTAATCTTCATTTTTGGTAAGCTCTTTGGCTCTCTAGTTAGTTGTAAATTTATTTGTTCAAGGTGATTCGTGTAAATATGTGCATCTCCAAATGTATGAACAAAATCACCTAATTCTAAATCACATACTTGCGCAATCATCATCGTTAAAAGAGCGTAAGAAGCAATATTAAATGGTACACCTAGAAAGATATCTGCAGAACGTTGATAAAGTTGACATGAAAGCTTACCATCATTTACATAAAATTGAAAAAAGCAATGACATGGAGCTAAAGCCATTTTATCAAGCTCACCTACATTCCAAGCTGACACAATTAGTCTTCTTGAATCTGGGTTCGTTTTAATTTGTTCAATTACTTCTGAAATTTGATCAGTTGTTGATCCATCAATCGATTGCCATGATCTCCATTGGTGACCATAAACTGGGCCTAATTCTCCGTTTTCATCAGCCCATTCATTCCATATTCTCACGCCATTTTCTTGCAAATAGCGAATATTGGTTTCACCTTTCAAAAACCATAATAATTCATGAATGATTGATTTTAAATGAACCTTTTTTGTAGTAACTAAAGGAAAGCCTTCTTGGAGGTTAAAACGCATTTGATAACCGAATGTACTAATTGTACCTGTTCCAGTTCGGTCTGTTTTTGTCATTCCATTATCTAGTACATGTTTACATAATTCTAAGTATTGCTTCATATTGACCCTCCTAAGCATTTTAAACTTTCGATGAACTATATTTATTTTAAAGGTTTCAAAAGCTTTTTTCTAATCATTTTTCAATAAAACCAAAATGAAATTCAGAAGTCTTTCGAATTAATTGTGTAAATCCATATTTTTTAAAACGTTCGCTTTTAAAATGATCCTTTAAAACAATTCTTTTTCTTGCAACTCTTTTCGCTTGTTCAATGACTTCATATGTTAAATCATCATAGTTTGCTAGTAATTTTAACCCAGCAATTCCACTTGAAGCCTCAATATTCGTTTCAAACATCGGGTCAAAATATACAACATCAAACGAATTATCAGCTAAATTTGCTAAATAACTTTTATAATCGAAATTTTCAACTGTAATTCGATTGGTAATCTTCGTCCAATCTGAGATATTTTGCTGATTAGTTTGAAGTCCTTTTGAAGTCAAATATGCAATAATTGGGCTTTTTTCTAGACCTACTACTACTCCAGAATCGCCTACTATAAAACTCCCTACAATACTATCTGAAGCCATCCCTAGCGTACAATCTAGTAATGAATCACCCTCTAGTAACAAACTAGCATCACAAAAAGGATCATGTTCACCTTTTAAGAGTCTTCTAATTCTAAAAACTGAAGAATTAGGATGGAAGAAAAATGGTGCAGATTGTGCCTTTTCATACCATTCCAGTCTCTTTTTTCCGACGACAAGTATTGGCTCATTCCACTGATTGTATAGTTCTTCTATGCTAAATTCTTTTCTGGCTACTGTTTTACTTTCTAAATCTGTTGCAATTTCCTGTGCTTGTTTCGTTAGTAATGAAGTTGGTCTTAGGCAAGTTGTTACGATCATATGTCTCCTTACATTAAGAAAAAAGAGGAAAATTCCTCTTTTTACATTTGGCTAAATATTGACTGAATTCTTGCTTTAATGTCTTCTGGGCTAGAACCTTCGATTTGTTCTCTTGGAATGAAGCCTACTACTTCTTTACCTTTGAAAACTGCCATTGAAGGTGAAGATGGTGCAAAATCAGCTAAATATTCTCTTAGTGTTGATGTTGCTTCTTTATCTTGTCCAGCAAAAACAGTCATTGCATGTGCTGGCTTTTTTTCTGACTCTAAAAGCGCTTGAACTGCAGATGGTCTTGCTAAACCAGCAGCACATCCACATACAGAATTAATAACGAAAAAAGCTGTATCCTCTAAATTATTCATAAATGATTCTACATCTTCACTTGAAGTTAGTTCAGTAAAACCGTTTGAAGTTAATTCTTCCCTCATTGGTTTTACGATACCTTTCATATACTCATCGTATGCATTCATTGTTTTATTCCCCTTTAATGTTTTCTGATTTCATTTTTTCTGTCATTTGTTTCCAAACTGATCCTAAAGCTTCTTCACCATTCTCAATTCGATGTAAGGCAAGTTGAACTTGTAATTTCACTTCAAATTCTGGATCATCTAACGCTTCTTTCAAAGCAGGAATCGCACTTTCATCTCCTACTTCAAATAAAAACATTGCTGCTCGCCATCTTACTAATTTACTAGGATCTTTTAAGGCTTCAATCATAGCAGGTGTAGCCTCTTCAAATCCTAAATCAGACAAGCAATCCCCTGCTATTCGTCTAACACCTACAGCTTTATCCTTTAATGCTTCATATAAATAAGGTAAGACTAATTCTGATTTTATCATACCTAGATATGCTGTTGCTAACCTTCTGATTGAAACATGCTCATCTTTTAATGCGATTTTTAGAAGTGGCAAATCGTCTATTGTTGGATTCACTTTAACAAAACGTGCATATCTCTTTTTCCAGTCTGTTTCACTAAAAATATCCATCGTAAATGGTTCGAATTTTGGCGCTTCATTGATGTTTTCCTTTACTGCTGTTTCACTATTCAAAACTAGATTTACAATTGTTTGAATATCTTGTTCTGTATGAGTAGCAGTTAATTCATCTATTATTTCTTTTTCAATCGTAGCTAGCTCACCATATCGAATGCCATAGTCTACCCATTGTCTTTCAAATACGACATTAGATGCCGCTGAAGTGAGCTTCATGATTGCTTCTTTATAAAATGGTGGTAATGCAGCTCTTTGTTCTTCTCCATTTACAATTAGTTTTAATTGCATAGGAATATTATGATACATTTGTACGAATACTTGAACTTCTCCAAAATGAGAATCAATTTGATGCTGATCCTCATTTTTTATGTCATTCAACTCTTCACCAAATATATTGCGTACTTGTTGTAATATATTTTGCCAATTCGCATTTGATTTTCTATCGATTGCTAAAAAATCAGATACATGATATACACTTTTTACACCGTCAATCGCTAATATATCTTTAATAATTAGCGGTGCTTTCTCCACATTCTCTAAGGAATAATGATTTCTACTACCAGATGGTAATTCTTCATCTAGTAACACCTTCATCGTATTTGGACTAGGTGTTGGTTCAATTGATTTAATCTTCATCGTGATCTCCTCTTCTTGTTTTCATTATCATTATCTTATCAAAAAGAGGAGAAACTCACTATTGTAATGCATTCACAAATCGTTCAAATTCAGAAGCATTTGAATTGCTTACATTTTGAGCTCTCTCATCAAATTGACTTGTTATTAGGTGAACATTCTCAGCAATTACTTCAGTTACGAATACTGGTTTTTCCTGCTCGTTAACATAACTTGAAGTTTTTAAAATACCTTCAACTGAAACTTCCATTCCCTTTTTACCTTTTTTAACAACATATTCTGCTGTCTGACCCCATAACTTAATGGAAACATAATTCGTTATGTTTTTTTTCCTATGAGCATTGTATGTAGTTGTAGCGATACTAATAAATGATGATTTTCTTCCGCTATTAGTAGTTTGTAACATTGGTGTTTTCGTTAATCTTCCTAAAATGACAACATGATTAATCATTATGACCATCTCCTCTTTTTTTTTACTACATTACACTTTTAAACGTAGCTCGTAAAAACATGGAAATGGCCATTTACATATTATTATTTAACAAATTTTACAATTTAAAAGTAAAAAACAAATCTGTTAAAGACAATTGGCATTTCAAAAATCATATTTCACTTTATTTCAAACTTTCTACTAGTTCACTTAAAACGGACCATCGCTCCATTTTATTTTCAAGTTGTCCTTCTTTTTCTTCAATTTCTTTTGACAGTTTAAATGCTTCTTCAAAGTTTGAACCGACCTCTAACAACTTTTCATTTAGTTTTTCGATCTCACTTTCTAGGTTCTCGATGTCAGATTCAATATGATCCCATTCTTTTTGCTCTTGATATGTTAAGCGCTTTTTCTTCTGTTCTTTTTGATACACTGGTTTTTCAACGATTGATTTTTCTAATTGGATTTCTTTTGCTTCAATAGTTTTTCGTTCTAAATATTCAGTATAGCTCTCTAATGTTGAAGAAATTTTCCCGTTTCCTTCAAAAATTAGTAGTTTATTTGTGACTTTATCTAAGAAATAACGATCATGTGAAACCGTAACAACAACCCCATTAAAGTTTTCGATATAATCTTCAAGTACTGTTAATGTATCAATATCTAAATCGTTTGTTGGCTCGTCTAGTAATAATACATTGGGTGCAGTCATTAAAAGTTTTAATAAATATAGTCTTCTTTTTTCCCCACCAGAAAGCTTACCAATTTGAACACCGTGTAAGTGAGTTGGAAAAAGAAAGGTTTCTAACATTTGCGATGCAGAAATTGTCTTACCGTCTGGAGTATAAATAACTTCTGCTTCTTCCTTAATATAATCAATTACTCTCATTGTTGGTGATTGAACCTCTTGAATTTGAGAATAATAAGCTACTTTTACAGTTTGACCTGTTTCAATTTCACCATCATCAACTTTTTCTTTACCAATTAGCATTTTAAGCAGTGTTGTTTTTCCTGCACCGTTTTCACCAATAATTCCAATATGATCATTTTGAATTAATAATAGATTAAAATGATCTAAGATCTTCTTATCTTCAAATGATTTACTAACATCTTTAAACTCAACAACCTTTTTCCCTAATCGAGTTTGCTTGAAGTTCATTTCTAATTCGACTTGCTCTTGTTGACCCATTTTACCTGATAAGTCTTCAAATCTTTGAATTCTAGCTTTTTGTTTAGTTGTTCTTGCTTTTGCACCTCTACGCATCCAAGCAAGCTCTCGTCTAAATAAGTTGTTTCTTTTCTCATTTGTTGCAGCTTCTTGTTCTTCTCTAGCCGCTCTTTGTTCAATATAGTACTGATAGTTTCCTTCATAGCGATAGATATTTCCATTCGATAACTCTAAAAGAGCAGTTGTCACTTCGTCTAAGAAATAACGATCATGTGTTACGAATAAAACAGCATTTTGAAGTCTCTTGATGTATTCTTGTAAAAATACGATACATTCATAGTCTAAATGGTTTGTAGGCTCGTCAAGTATTAGTAAATCACAAGGATGAATTAAAGCTTTCGCTAGTGCTACTCTTTTTTTCTGACCACCAGAAAGTAGGGTTACATCTAAGTTTAAATCGTTCAAACCAAGTTTTGATAAGATTGTCTTAGCATTTGCTTCTAGATCCCACGCATTTTTCGAATCCATTTCTGCTTGTAATGTTAGTAACTCATTTTGTAATGTATCATTCAATGGATCTGCTTGTAGTTTTTGAAGCTTTTTTTCATAATTTTTTACTAAAATCATGATTTTATCTTCACTTTCAAAGACTGCCTCTAAAATGGTTTGATTTTTATCAAAATCCTCGTGCTGTGGTAAATAGCTGATTATATAATCTTTCGGTGTAATAATTTTCCCGTCATCTGCAGATTCTGTACCAGCAATAATTTTTAATAAGCTTGACTTACCAGTTCCATTAACACCTAATAATCCGATTTTTTGCCCTTCACTTACGGTAAATGAAATTTCATTAAATAAGGTTTTTTCGCCGTACGTTTTCATTAAATTTTCTACACTTAATATTTTCATTTTGTAAAATTCCACTCTTTCATAAATTGTTCAATGAAATTCTCCACGTATGAATGTCTTTCTTTTGCCATCTCATAAGCACTGGGCGTATTCATTAATTCTTTTAATTTTAATATCTTTTCATAAAAATGATGAAGAGACGAACTTTGATCACTTCTATATTCTTCTAAAGTCATATTTCCTCTAATTTCAAAGTTTGGATTAAACATGCTGCGATTCTTTTTACCACCATAGGCAAATGTTCTCGCGACTCCAATTGCCCCTATTGCATCTAATCGATCTGCATCTTGGACAATCTTTCCTTCAATTGTAGTAGGTATGACGCCGTTTCCACCTTTAAATGAAATATTTTCTACTATGTAAATAATTTCTTTTACTTGATCACTATTCTGTAAAAGATTAGAGAGTGTTTCAACTAATTGCTCCTTCTGACTGATTAGGTCAGTGTGTAGCTTATCATCTATCACATCATGTACAAGTGCTGCACACTCAACGATAAATTCATCTGCTTTTTCTTTACGTGCCAAGTGTACAGCTAAGTTTCTAACACGATCGATATGATACCAATCATGACCACTACTATCTCCGCTATGTATATTTCGAACATAATTCTCTAAGTTGGAAATAATTTGTTGCTGATTCATTCTTTGTCCTCCTAAGAATAGACTAGAGTTATTATAACATTTTTCTTCGAATGAAAAACAATGAGTGTATGATTCTAGTGCGATAAAAAACCTTCACAAAAATTTGTGAAGGCATTTTTTATGCTTTTAATAATTTTTCAACAGTAGCTTTCATTTCTTGTGGGTTTGTTTGTGGAGCTACTCTCTCAACAACCTCACCATTTTTATCAATAATAAATTTTGTAAAATTCCATTTGATTGATTTTAGTCCCATGATTCCAGGAGCATTTTTACTTAAATATTTAAATAGAGGATCCGCATTTTCTCCATTCACATCGACTTTCCCAAAGATCGGAAAAGTTACGCCATAATTCAATTCACAAAAGCTTTGAATTTCTTCATTTGAACCTGGTTCTTGATTCATAAATTGATTACATGGAAATCCAATGACAACAAGTCCTTCATTTTTATATTCTTCATAAAGCGCTTGAAGATCTTTATATTGAGGAGTGTATCCACATTTACTTGCAGTATTTACTACGACGACAACTTGATCTTTATAATTTGATAAAGGTATTAATTGTCCCTTACTATCCTTTACTTGAAAATCATAGATACTCACTATACATTCCTCCTATTTCCATTTACTTTTATAGTAATTTTTTTCCAACTAAATGTCTAATTTTAAAGTCTTATTTTAAAAAATTCTTCAATCTTAATCCTAATTAAATTATAGTAAAGATAAGAATTTGTTCTTTCTTCACCATTTTACATATGAAATTGGAGGAATGAAAATGAAAAAAATCGGCGAATTGACATATTTAATTGATCTATATGATCTTTCATATCCAAATCGAACCGGCAGTTATGTCATACTTTCAGATGAAATTACAGTAATTGAAACAAGTGCTAGTCCGTCTCATGAATACTTATTAAATGGACTAAATGAATTAAATATTCCACTTGAAAAAGTTAAACATTTAATTGTGACACATATTCATTTAGATCATTCTGGTGGAGCAGGCTTATTAATGGAGAAATGTCCAAATGCTACCCTCTATGTTCACCCAAAAGGAGCACCACATTTAGAGAATCCAACAAAGTTAATAGCAAGTGCAAAACAAGTTTATGGAGAAGATTTCGACCGCTTATTTGATCCAATACTTCCTGTGGACCAAGGTAAAATCTATTCAGTCCAAAATGGCGAGGAGCTTATGATTGGAAAGAATCATAAACTGACTTTTTTATATACGCCTGGTCATGCAAATCATCACATATCAATCTTTGATCATAATAGTAAATATATGTATACAGGTGATACAATTGGGATTTATTATCCTCAGTTAGAAAATGAAATTGGTCCGTTTGTTTTGCCGTCAACGTCTCCTAATCAATTTTCATACGACTTAATGATTGAATCACTTAATTTGATTAAATCTTATAAACCAGATGCAATTTGTTTCGGTCATTATGGCTTAACTAAACAAACACAGTTTATCTATGAAACAATTCCTACATATCTAGATTATTTTATGAATAAAACAAACACAATTATTGAACAACATCCACACTTAACATTCAATGAGAAAAGCACCTATTTGAGTAATTCTTTGTTCGAAGAGATTAAACAAGAATTGACTAGCAAAAGCATTCAGGCGGATCACCCTGTATTTAATATCATGAAATTAGATATAGAAGTTTCAGCAATGGGACTAGTTCTTTCAGTTGAAAAAAATAAAAAACACAGCAATTAAAAGTTCATTGGTATTTTTAATTGACTGTCTTGAAGGCCATTTCGCATGCGACTTGGTCTTTTTTAGATATTTTACTCTTGAATAAAGATTTTTTGTCATACAAAAAAGCGTGTGATTATTCACACGCCTCTTAATGAAACATTATTTTTTGGTGCTAATTTAGGTTGTATATTAGATCTGAATCTGAATGTTATTTTTGTTTTTTAAACTTTTTCACATTATTTTTAGGACCATTAGTTGTCGGCAATTTCTTATTTTTTTCGATACTTACTTTATCTTCTACTTTTTCAGACATTTCAACTTTTCGTACTTCACCATGTGTAACAGATAATTGTTCAAAAAATAATTTTTGCGTTCCTCTAAGTGTAAATAAATGTTTCTTTTCACGAGGTGTTACTAAATTAATAACTGTGCCTTGGTTCCCCATTCTACCAACTCGGCCACTACGATGTGTATATTGTTCAACTTTTTCAGGTACATCTAATGTAACGACATACGGTAAGTCCTGAAGATCGATGCCTCTTGCAGCTACGTCAGTTGAAAATAGCAGTGATGTTTTCCCTGATTGAAGGTCTTTTAATACTTTACTTCGTTCCATTTTACCTAATTTCGAATGAAGAACTGCTGTTTTTATGCCTCTGAAATTTAATTTCGATGCATAACCTTCTAATTTAAATGGATCATTACTAAATACAAGTGCTTTCATATTTTGGATTGATCCAATTCTTCTTAATAATTCTAATTTTTCTCTTTCATCACAAGGAATAAATCCATGCATAATATTACCTTCAAGACTTTGATCGACAGTTATTTCAGTTAAGTTCGTACTTTGTTCTTTAGCAAACTGCATCGCTTGAGGAGTAATAGTAGCTGAAAAGAATAATAATTGACGATCCTTTAATGTTGCTTTTACAATTTGAGGAAGGTCTTTTTGATCATCAGTTTTAATTAATTCATCTACTTCATCAAATACAATCTTTTTAACACCATGCATTTTAAGTTTTTTCAACTTAATTAGTTGCGAAATTCTACCTGGAGAACCTACAATAATTTTTGGTTTTTGTTTTAGCTTTTCAACTTGGCGTTTTACATCAGCACCACCAACAATTGAAGCTACTTTTATATTGGTATTTTGAGTGTAGTCCTGCACAACTTGGAAAATTTGCATTACCAACTCGCGAGTTGGCGCCATAATGACCACTTGAGGATTTTCCTCATTCTCATCAATTAGTTTCAGTAATGGTAATACATAAGCTAGTGTTTTACCTGTTCCAGTTGGCGATTGTACAACAACATCATTTCCCTCAAGAATCGCCGGAATCGCTTTTTCCTGTACAGAAGTCCATTTAGTAATATTGCTTTCTTTTATTTTTAAAATTGTTTTTTCTGATAGCTGAAAATGTTCCATTTAAATCTCCTTTAATATTTCTCATCAAACCATTGTAACATTATTTCCGAAATATGTATCAATTCTTCTAATTGATCAAATTCATCTTCTGTTATTTTATTGATAAATTTAATGATTAACGATGTTTCTGTTTTATTTTTCTCAAAAAATGATTGTTTAATGTTATGAAAAACGTTGAATTGTTGTGAAGTGTGATTTTGTAGCAACATCAAGCTTCTTTGTAGTATTTCAGCCTCTATTTCTTTATTGAAAAAAAATGTTAGTTCTACATAACAACCAACATCTTCATTAGAAGTTAACAATTCAGAGTATAAATCTTTAGCAGTTGCGGATAAAGTAAATTTACAGCTAACTTTGTTTTTCACATTATTCTTCTTATATGTAATCGAAAATTCACGATTCATTTTTGATAAATTCATAAAATCGTCTCGGTCGATAATGAGATAATCCCCGTCTAAGTCCTTATCATATAAGAGTCCTTCAACAATCACTTTCATATTATCAAATGCTGTTGGATCAAACATATGTATTCCCCCTTTACATAAGAAAGAGGATATCCAGTAAGTTGGTATCCTCTACCTCTGTTCATAATAATGTATCTTTAGAATAATCCTAAAGCTCGGCCATTTTCATCAACATCCATGTTTAATGCAGCAGGTTTTTTTGGTAGCCCTGGCATTGTTAATACATTTCCTGTTAAAGCAACAATAAAACCAGCTCCAATAGACGCTTTTAATTCTCTAACTTCTACCTTAAACCCAGATGGTCTTCCTAATGCTTGTGGCTGATCAGATAAGGAATATTGAGTCTTTGCCATACATATAGGAAGATTTCCCCAACCGTTTTCATTAAATTCTTGAATTTGTTTTTTTGCTTTTGTCGATAAACTAATCCCATCAGCACCATATACTTCCTTCACTATTTTCGTGATTTTAGATTCAATTGAATCATGTAAATCGTATAAATAACTGAATGGCTCTTTTGGTTTTTTTAGTAATGAAACAAGCGTCTCAGCTAGCGAAACCCCACCTAATCCACCATGTTCCCAAACTTCTGTAAGTACTACATCTATATTGTTTTCTCTGCCCCACTGTTGAATAAAACTAATTTCTTCTTCAGAATCAGTTATGAATTTATTAATAGCTACAACAACAGGGACATTAAATTTTTGTATCGTTTCAACATGCTTCTCTAAATTGCAAATCCCATCTTTAATCGCACTAACGTTTTCAGTAGCAAGCTCAGTTTTATGTATGCCTCCATGCATTTTTAAAGCTCTAATTGTAGCTACGATTACAACTGCATCAGGAGTAACACCTAGTGCTCTTGTTTTTATATTTAAAAATTTCTCAGCCCCTAAATCTGCTCCAAAACCTGCTTCTGTAATGACATAATCACCTAATTTAGATGCCATTTTCGTCGCGATTACACTATTACAACCATGAGCTATATTTGCAAATGGACCACCATGAATAATTGCAGGTGTATGTTCAATTGTCTGTACAAGATTTGGTTTAATTGCGTCTTTTAACAATAATGTTAATGCGCCTTGAACATTCAAATCTCCAACCGTTACTGGCTTTCTTTCATTAGTATAAGCAACAACTATGCGTTTTAGACGAGCTTTAAGGTCTTGAATGTCTGATGCTAAACATAAAACAGCCATTATTTCAGATGCAACAGTTATATCAAATCCATCTTCTCTTGGCACTCCTTCACTAGGACCACCAAGGCCAATGATGATATTTCTTAATGCCCGATCGTTTAAATCTACAACACGTTTCCAAGTAATTCTTCTCACATCAATTTCAAGCTCATTGCCTTGTTGAATATGGTTATCGATAAAAGCCGCAAGTGCATTATTTGCTGTAGTGATTGCGTGAATATCTCCATTAAAATGTAAATTGATATCATCCATTGGTAAAACTTGAGAATATCCTCCTCCAGTTGCCCCACCTTTTACACCCATTGTAGGTCCTAATGAAGGTTCACGTAATGCCACTATCGCTTTTTTTCCAATTTTATGAAAAGCTTGTGCTAACCCAACAGTAACAGTAGATTTCCCTTCTCCTGCTGGTGTTGGATTGATTGAAGTAACTAATATTAACTTTCCATCATCATTATTTTTTAATCGTTCTAATACTGACAATGATAATTTTGCTTTATAATGTCCATAATTTTCAACATCATCTTCAAATAAATCTAAATCCTTTGTAATATCCGATATTTTTTTCATTTTTGATTCAAATGCAATTTCTAAATCTGACTTGCTCATTAAATCATCTCCAATACCTCTTTTACGATATCCAAATTATAGCATGATTTGACACTTTTTTCATTTTATCAATTAACCATTTAAAAATAACGTTTGATGCTCGAATTAGTAATTCTTTCTACTTATCAAAGACCCGCTTAGAAGCATACTAACAGTAAGGCTTAAAAGAAGGGAGTGGAATTATGTATCGTCATAAAAAAAATAAATTGAATAAACGAAATCATACATTTTCAGATGATCATAATGAAGAATACAGTACAGAATTCTATCCTACTAGGAATATTTACTATAGTGATACAGATTCTGAATCAAAAACGTATCTTTGGAAATTAGTTATTGGATATACCGCTCTATTTTTTTCACTATTTTCATTATTTTTAATGCCTGTTTTATTTGGTTTAATCGGTATAGTTCTCGGAATTTATACTGTTACTAAAGGTCACTCAACTTTAGGTTATACTGCAATTGGATTTGGTCTCTTTTCGGTGGTCGTCTCCATTTTCTACAATTTACTATTTGTCTTAAGTGCAATTTTATAGCATAAAAAAGAGGATTCTGGGGAATCCTCTTTTATACTTCAACAACGCTCCACTCATCATCTTTTTTAGAGTATGTTAAGTTTGCAAAGTGATTTGTTATTTCCTTATATTCTTCTACGTTTTCTAACACTTCATCTACACCAGAATAAAAATCAACGCGGAAAATAGGTATTTCAATTACTTTTCTATTTTCTACTCTTTCACTTATATCGATTATTAACCCATCCTCCATAAGAGGAAATAATGTTAGCATCAGTTTAAGATTGATTGGTGTAATGGCTTTCGAACGTTGAAAAATGTTTAAACTTCTACGTTGAAGATGTGTCATTTTATATGAAATAACATTACACAACATAATGATAAAATCATTCATCCGTTTATAATAAACTTTTTGATACATACCATCACTGATACTCATATAAGCAAATGAATTATTTAGTCTTGGTATAAATGGTTTATTTAATGGTTCTTTTTTATGAGCAAGATATAATAGCTCTGCAATTTCTTTAGGCTCAAGTTCATCTAAGTCTGCTAATTCCTCGAAATCGATCCAACAAAGTTCATCATTTTCGGTTTGATCTAAAATAAATTGATTTATATAATCTTTTTCAACATAAAAAAAAGAAGAATTTAAATTATAATCCGACCATTGTACATCATGTTTTAATAAAAGCATATTCTGAAGTGGAAATGGCAGCCCTTGTACAAATTCTTTATAATTTATTCCAGAAGTAATAAAGCATTGATTATGCTTATCACCATAAATATAGATAATCTCCTTTACCGAATCAATTCCTGCCAACGAAAATGCCACCTTTAATTTTTTTCTTTATCATATCATATTTTATTGGATAATTATCATTGAATATAAAAAAATAGATTCTTTTTACCTACAAAAATTACTAATATTTGTCATTTTTTTTAATATAAATGATTTTTTTCCTAGTAATTATACAGGAGGTCTACATAAATCTGTTGTTTTTGTTTGAATTGGTTCTTTTGTTACAGATTTAATACTCCAAACTCCATCGTCATTTGTAAAATTGAACTTTACTAAAGTATACGGTGGATTTTGTTGTGTTTTATATGCGACCATTTGAATTGTTGCACTAAAAACATAAGTACCATTATATTTCTTTTTGATATTCGTAATGGCAGCACAATTATATTTTTCTCCTGGTCCAAACATGTTGAACAATTCCTTATTAATTGTAGGAAATAAAATTGATAATACTGCATCTTCAAGAACCTCATTTTGAGCAGTCACTGCATATGCTGGTTTAGCATTTGACAATAGTAAAAAAACAAATAATATCATGATTTTTTTCTTCATGTACACACCCCCAGTTTATAGATTTTTGATTTACATACTTTTTATTCTTTACAATTTTAAAAAGGTTATGTTACAACTTTCTAAATATAAATGATGGTTGACCCCATTCTTATCGAGATTGATTTAGTGTGCAGAGATGTCAGAAAACTTCTACAAATTTTGTGAACAAAAGGTTCAGTAAAAAATAGAATGTCAATTTCCTTCCAAAAAACAAAACAAAAAAAGAAAACTGCTTAGACTTCTAAACAGTTTTCTTGTCAAATCATTTTTTTGTCTGCTCTTCCACATTTACTTCTTCATTTTTGAAGTCTTCATTAGATTCGATTGCGCTTGACTCTAAAGTTTCTTCAACTGATTCTACTTCAAAATCATCATTTTCAATCTTAAATTCTTCTGCTTCAAAATTGTGATCTTCAAGAATCGTTTCTTCTTCAACAAGTTCATCCATATTTTCATTCAGTACTTCTGTAGCTTCAACGATTGAATTTTGAGTTGGCTCAATGATTTCATTTTGATTATTAGTTTGTTCGGAAACAAAATCAAAACCAACTTTCTCGCTAGATTCATCGATAGTAAACTGACTTATTACTTGATCTAATTGACCTGCAAGTTCTGTTAATAGAACTGCACTTGATGCTACATCATCCATTGTTGCACTTTGTTCTTCTACTGAAGCTGCAGTTTGTTGGACACCAGCAACACTTTCCTCTGTTACAGCTGCAACTTGTTCAATAAATTTCATTAATTCCATGCTACCGTCTTGCATTGTAAATAATGTAGTTGCAATTTCTTGGATTTCTAAGTTCATATTTTCTACTCGGCTATTAATACCATTAAACGTTTCACCAGTAGCTTCAATCGATTGTGTTCCTTTTTCAACTTCTTTAAATCCAGCATTTAGAGAAGTTGCCATAGTCGTCGCCTCTGTTTGGATTGATTGTACGATTGACGTAATATCTTGAACAGATAATTTAACACCTTCAGCTAATCTACGAACTTCTTCAGCTACAACTGCAAAACCTCTACCTGCTTCGCCAGCTCTAGCAGCTTCAATCGATGCATTTAAAGCTAATAAATTGGTTTGATCGGCAATATCACGAATAACTTTAATTACTTTTGAAATTGATTTTGCGTGAGAAACTAGCTGTTCAACGTTTTCCACTGAACCTTTTACTACATCATGAATGATTGTCATTTGTTGTAATGATTCATTCATTTGCTTATAACCAAGGCTAGTACTTTCTTGAACTTCATTTGAAGCTCCTTTTAATGTTTCACCTGCTTGACCAGCAACAGACATTTTATCATTGAAATCGCTCATCATTTCAGCCATTTGATTTGAAGATTCAGCCTGAATCCCAGAGCCAGTTGCTAATTCTTGCATTGTAGCTGCAATTTGTTGAGAACCTTTTTGAACATCTGAAGCTGATTGCGTTAATTCATTACTACGATCGTTCATTTCAGTAGAAACATTATTCATTTGTTTAACAATACGTAGTAGATTTTCTTTTACTTTATTCGTTGCACTTGATAGTAAAGCAATTTCATCTTTACCTTCGAATACTTCATTTTCAACTGCTAGGTTACCTTCTGAAATTTCATTAATAGAATGTAACACCTTATTCATTTTTCCATTGATTAATCGATTAGCAACGTATAAAGCAATACTTGAAAGTAGTGCACTTATTAGTACAGCTAAGACTAAAACTGACTTAACAGTTTTGATAGCACCTTGAACTTTATCATCTACTTTACTATTTTTCTTCTCTAAAATATTGATAATTTTACTAGAAATTCCATCAATATATTTTTGAGTACCGTATGCTTGTTGAACAAGTAATTTGACATATGAATCATCACGATCCGTAGCAGCAGGTACGATTTTCTTCTCTAAAATATCATTCATTAATGTATTGTATTCTACAACATCACCAATAGATTTTTTGATTTCTTTATCATCAATTGTTTTAGTTGCTTTTTTAATTGACTTTAAAAACGCTGCATCGATCGAACGATAGCTATCTAGTGATGCTTGATCCTTAAACGTAGCATATGCAGATAATGCTACATACTTTTTATAAAAGGTTGAAGATAATTTTTCAGCCATTAACGCTTGCTGATTAATTTGATTTGCATTTTTATATTCCGTATGTATTGAGTTTAATAACCCAAATGTTAATGCTGATGAGACAACAAATACAGAAATTGTACCAATTGTGACAATTCCATATTTCCCACTTATTCGAATATTTTTAAAACGAATCATTACTGAAAACCCCTTTATTATATATTTAATTTTCAAAAAATAATATGTAAATTTATCTATGTCATTTTCCTTTTGAATCAATTAAGTACTTTGTTTAAAGATATAACCTTCTTTTTGCAAGTAGCTTACAATTCCGTTATGGATAGCCTCAGCGATTAAAGTTAATTGTTCACCGGAACTTAAATAAGCTTGATCTTTCTTCGAATCTATAAAACCTAACTCAGTAAGGACAGCTGGCATTGCATTATCCCTGATCACTTGAAAATTACCATGATGAACTCCTCGGTCAGATAAATCCCAAGCCTGTAACATTTCTTTTTGAATAGAGGATGCTAATAACTGACTTTCTTCTATGAACGGATTTTTACCGGTATTCCCATAGTAATAAGTTTCAGAACCACCGCCGTTTGTACCGCTGCCTGAATTTACATGAATGCTTACGAATAAAATTGCTTTATTTTGTTTCGCAATTTTAACTCTCTCACCTAAATCCAAGAAAACATCAGATTCCCTCGTTAGGACTACTTGAACATTTGAAGACTCAAAAGATTCCCTTATCTTCAATGCAGTATCTAATGTAATGTTTTTTTCATTAAGCTCCTTAAAATGTGTTCCTGGGTCCTTGCCTCCATGTCCTGCATCAATCGCAATGACAATGGTTTTATTAAGTGAATTTGATTTAGTCGTAATGTAATCATTACTGACGTATCCAACTAAATTCTTATACTTAATTTTTGACCAATTTGTATATTTGGTTATTAATACTAGTTCTTGACCCTTTAAAACTGTGCCAATCTTACTAGAAGTTACAGATTGTTCTGCTCTGATATTTAATTTATCGGCTAATACATAGACTTTTTTTACTAAATTTTCAGTATCATCTTTATTTTCATTATTTTTTTGAGGTGAATCTACCTTTTTCACAAATTTACTTGAAATAAAAACTTTGCCATTATTGGATGTAATTTGTACCCATTCTGAGTTAAATTGCCTACCTTCAAGTTGCTCATTTTGATTTACTACTCTTATAATTGGATGGGATGTTGAAGGTCCTAATCGTAGATTGACTTTATTTGCAATCGCTTTATAAACATTTTTTTCAAATGAATATGTAATTGATTTTGATAAAAATCCAATTTTCCCATTATATTTTGCAATCATTACATTACCTATTTTTGTGATCACCGTAAAACTTTTTTTCTTTGGAATCTCTATGATGTGTTGAAAGTTGGAGGATGGTCCTTCGGTAAGGAACAGTGTACTGTCTGAGGTAATTGATTGACCTGATGTATTGTACTGATTCGTTTGAAGCTGCCTGATAAATCTAGCCAAAAGTACTGCAGCAGTTTTTTTCTTCAAGTTAGGATTTTTCGAAACAAAACTGATTTCTTCTTTCGTTATTACATTTTCTAATTCAGTTAATTGCTTTAATTGCGTTTCACTTAATTTTTCATAACCAATTAACTGATATAAAATAGACATCATTTCGTGATAGGATAACTGTTTCTTTAAACTTCCACTTTTTTCCCACTTCTGATAAATAGCATCTAATTTTAACTCTTTTATAACTAGCTTCATTATTTGGTCATCTGTAATTGAGTTTGAACGTAAATTCTTATTCTCACCATATGTAAAGAATTGAAGCCAATTGATAAACTCGATATTCGTAATAGTACCTTCTATATTTACATCCTTTGGTAAAATTTTACCTTTTTGCAAATAAGATAGTTGGTCTTTCTCATCTGTAAATATATTAGGCTGTTTTATAGCGGCATTTACAGAATTTGAAAAGAATAAAACAATACTGATCAAAAATATGATAAGGATTTTTAAACTCCTCATGTTTATGTCTCCTTTTGTCTAATTCTGTATATATTTATCATATAAGAAAGAAACATATTTTGGAAGATTAATATAATAATATTTAAAAAATTAAATCTATTTCATAATCTAGTTTACATAATAATATTATTAATTAACACTAACCAAACGGATAATTGAATTACTCATTTAATGTTTGCGTTCAATAAAAAAGACAACTAATTAGACATTAATTAGTCGCCTTTTTATAGGATTCATTATTTATATTTAGAATCTTTTTTCACCTTGATGTTTCTTTAGCCATTGCCTTTCTCGGCTTTCCAATAGTATTCACTCAAAATATCCGATAGTAAGTCAATAGTACGATATAGTTCAGGTAATGTATTATCAACTCCACCTACTTCAATTAGTAAAGAATTAGGAGATAAATCTTGGTTATATACTCCATTACCTTGTTTATAGTTTTTACTGTAGATCCCTCTTGATAAACCTTTATTAACTTTCTTTATTTCATTGTTTATTGCTTTTGCGAATTCTAAGTTCTTTTTATAGTTTTTGTTTTCAACGCCAACAACAAAGTAGAGTTTAGCGTATTTTTCGCCATCAATATCAATGGTTGTTACTTTTCTTCTTTGATCGTCTCTATGAATATCAATTAAATAATCTAAATTCTGATCTTGAGTAATTGCTTCCTGCACAACGAGTCTAGACATCTTGTAAGATGATCCCCAAGTCCAATCCCTTTTTGATAGTTCATTTCCGATATTTGTTTTATCATCAACTGCTCCAATACCTGCTGCTTCCAAGTTCTTCTTTAAACGCTCACCTAGTAAGCTAACATTTACTTTTGGTGATGAAGCTTGGTTTGGTGTCTTTGCCCCAGGTATTAGTGGTAAAAACGATTCCCAGCTATGTGAATGATAAATAAAGAACACATTACCATCAGTTGTTTTGCTAGGTGGTTTAGATGGTTTCATAGGTTCATTGACTGGATCCTTCACATCAGGATTCTGATTGATTTCATGAATCGTTAAACTAGATTCTATCGGTAAATTCGTAAAATCTGTACCCTCGCCGGCGACTAATATATTATTTTCAAATTTAGTCATACTTGAAATTTCATGAACTAAAAGACTTTTTGGATCATAAAGTCTGATATTTGTGATAAAAGAAAATAAAATATTGCTGATAGGTTGTCCACTCTTTGATAATTCGTTTCCTAATTTGAAATGACCATTTTCATACTCAAATGCTTTGATAAATCCTTCATAGCTCATTTTTTCAAACCATTGATGTATGTAGTATGATTTTGTATTTTTCATTGATGTAACAAAAAGACTTGCGACTAAAAATAATAAGACAATGCCAACAAAGACACTTGCCGTAACTCGTTTTAGGTTAATAGATTTTATATAGATTGCTTGTCTCATTTGATCACCTCTATTAAATGTTATGTACAAGCCCTATTAAATAGAATGAAAATTTCTATAAAAAAAGAGGTGTCTGTATAGACACCTTTTTAAAAAATAGACATAAATTAACCTTAACTGAAAAGACTAGACTAAATTACTATCTTCTGCAACCTGAAAAGTTTGTTCTTGGATTTGCTATACAACTGTCTTCAGCTGCACGCAATTGGCGTTCGCAGAAAGAACTCGGTGATACAGAGTCATTACGATTTCTATCTTTGTGACAGCCACAGTCCTCGTCATTTTTTCTATTGCATGGTTTACGTACAGTTACCCACTCTCTATCGTCTCTTACTGGCTCAGTACGTCTGTGATTACAACCACCACAAAATCCCCACATGTAAAAACACCTCTATAATTATTTTATTGTACATACTTAACATACGTAGAGATGGTGGTTTATGAATGTGTACATACCTATATTTGAACAAGTTTTTTCACAAATTAAGGCATTTTCATTATGAAATAATGATGTAAGAACAAAACAAAGCCTTAAAAGATGCAAAAATTAAGAAAGAACACTCATTTCGGTACGTGAAATTAAAATTAATTAGTTGTATATCTTTAAAATATATTTTTGCAAAAAAAAATGGGCATAAGCCCATTTTATTTATTTCTGTATACATATTGATTTTTAGGAGGATCAATCATTTTCGTTTCAGTTACTTCAATGTACGGAATGTTTACTTTAAATGGTTGATAGTACATTTCTTTTATGACACCAGTCGCTTCAACCCATTGGTCATTGTCAAATGACTGATGGTCAGGTAAATTTATTAATAATCCATAAACACCTGAATCTGCTACGCAATGGATGATGCCAAATCGGAATAAGAATAATTGGTTTTCATTTAAACCTTTTTCCTTATAAATAAAACCTTTAAACGTTATCTTCTTGCCAATAAAGTGGCCAGGCTCATCGTAAAGAACTTCCATCCCTTTTAAGAAATCCTGATCATTTAAAACAATATGATCCTTGTTAATATATTCCTTAGATTCTTTATCAATTAATTTTTGGTATCCTTCTTGACCGTAATAAATACTTAAATCTGGTTTTAAATACTGTCTTTGCATAAACGGGTCGTTGTTATCTGGTTCAGAAACTGGAAAATGGAATCCTTTTGCTTGAACAATCGTAGAATCTAAACTTGCAATCGGAAGGAAAATCCCTGTTATTAACGGAAATAAAAATATAAAACCATTTAAAACTTTTCTAAACCCTTTTGACTCTTTATGAACATGTCCGTGGTCACATGTGTGATTACATTCATGATCATGGTCGTGAATTTGATCAGTTGTTTTAAATGTATGAATCACTTGAATGATTGTTAAAAAAGCAAAGAGAATTCCAGCAGTTAATGATAAATAAGAGTATTTCATATTGATATATTTTGAGATACTACCTGTAATATGCATTTGCATTAAGAAAAATGTAAAACCTAATAATACATATGCTCTTGCCATATAGATTCTCCCTTATATTAAAATTGTCACTGCAAATGTAAGGATTGCAGCTAGTCCGATAATAGTGAAAACATATTTACTTTTAAAGTGTTGAAATAACATTAAAGTATTTTTAATGTCTACCATTGGTCCAAATACCATAAATGCCACAATCGAATTGATTGAAAATGTACTTTGGAATGAAGATGCTACAAAAGCATCAGCTTCTGAACATAGTGATAATATAAATGCAAGAAGCATCATAACGATTATACTTGTAACTGGACCATTTCCAATTTTCATTAATGTTGAAGTCGGTATGAAAGTTTGGACAAAAGCGGCGATCAAAGCACCTAAAATTAAAAATTTCCCCATAGAGAAAAACTCTTCAATTGCATGAACACAAACACTCCATAATTTTCTTTTAACTGGCAATGTATGAATGACTGGAATTGACTCTATATCATGCTTTAATGGGTTCTCAATTTTAAGATATGATAAGATAATGCCGATTATATAAGCTACGATCATTGCAGCCCCAGCTCGATAGATTACGAGTTCGATATTATTGCCAAAAGCGATAAAAGTTGCAAATAGTACAATAGGATTAATGATAGGGCCAGTTAACATAAAAGCAACTGCAACATAATGTGGAACGCCTTTTTTTATTAATCTACTAACAATCGGAACGATCCCACATTCACAACCTGGGAAAATAAATCCTAATAAAATTGCTACAAAAACAGCACCGAATCTGTTCTTTGGAATGATTTTTGATAACATTTCTTCTGTTATAAAAATTTGAATGATCCCTGAAATGAAGACACCAATTAAAATAAATGGCAATGCTTCAACTACAATTGAAATAAAAATCGTGTTCATTTGTAAAAATGAATGATAGAAATGCGAAGTCATGTTCTCACCCCATTTTGCTAAAAATTAAACTCACAAAACCTCCCTAAAAACAGGTCGGTCGTGTGAGTTAAAAATACCTTTTTTTCCAAAATATAAATGCAATTGTTGACGATAATAACGCTGAGATTCCAATAACGATCGGAAAAGCATGTGGAATCTTTGCCAAAGGAATGTGTACATTCATTCCAAAGAAACTAGACACCATCGTTGGAATTGAAAGAATAATTGTAATTGAAGTTAAGAATTTCATGACAATATTTAAGTTATTTGAAATAACAGATGCAAAAGTATTCATCATACCACTTAAGATATTGCTATAAACTTCTGCCATCTCAATTGCCTGTTTATTTTCAATGATTACATCTTCTAATAAGTCCTCATCATCTTCATACATTTTTAACACATTACCTTTTAGAATTTTTTGCATCACAATTTTATTTGCTTTTAGTGACGTCGTAAAGTATACAAGACTTTTTTCAAGATTTAGCATTGTAAATAATTCTTGATTTCTTGTTGATTGATGCAATTCAGCCTCAATTTCATTGGTTTTTCGATTAATTTGTTTAAGGTAACGCAAATAGTAAGTTGAAGATGTATGCAAGAGCTGAAGTGCAAAACGAGTCTTCTTAAATGTAAAAAATCCTTTAACCTTTTGGTATATAAATCGTTCGAAGATTGGATTCTCACTTAAACAAATCGTTACAAACGTATTAGAAGATATAATCATCCCGATTGGAATTGTATCAAAAATTGTATTTCCAGTATCATCATGAGCTACAATTGGAATGTCCACGATAATAAGAGTATGTTCTCCTTCAATTTCAATCCTTGAACGTTCTTCATCATCAAGAGGGTCTTTAATGAAGTCTAAATCTAAGTCTAATTTTTGGACTAAAAATTGAATCTCTTGTTCGCTTGGATTAATCGCATTGATCCAACAACCTTTTTCAATTGTATCGACTTGATTTAATTTTCCCCCTGCATCAGATACGTAAAAATTTAACATATATACTCACCTCTAATTCTAAAACAACACATCACATTACTAGCATACGAAACATTCATGCTTGTTTCAACCTTTATTATAAAGAAAGCGGTTTTTCTAATAATCAGTTTTATTTGGAATTTTTTTCAAATAAAACTGATTATATACAATATTATTTAGAACGAAAAAGGTCACTAAAAGTGACCTTTAACTTAATATCCATTTTGATACAGATGATTCATTTCAGTGATATCATTTACATATTCATATAGTTTTGCCTGACTTTCAAGCTCTTCTTTTGTATTTTTCGAATAGTCTCCGGCAGTTAATTGTTCTTGAACACTTGATAGCGTATTTGATACATCGTTTTTAACATCTTCATAATTCATTGAATGCATAATATAAACTCATCCTTTCTACATTAAGTTTTTCTATTATATGTAGAAACAGGACAAACCACTCATCATATTACTTATTTTTATTTGAGATTAGTTTCTTAATTAAGAAATAAACGACAAATAAAGCAAACGCGATCACAATAAGCATTGGTGTATACGGTGCTAAAACTTCTTTAGCTGTATCCCAATTTCTACCCAATTTTTCTCCTACTAATACAAAGAAAATAGACCAAGGTATGATCGCCAACACTGTATATATGGTAAATTGACTGACAGGCATTTTAGCAAGACCAGCAGGAATTGAAATAGCATGTCTTACTACAGGTATGAACCTAGCAGTAAATACTACCCCAACACCATATTTTGAAAACCATTTTTCAGCCAAATCAAGATGATGCTTGTTAATCAGTATGTATTTGCCATATTTTTCAATAATCGGTCTTCCACCATAATAGCCGATCCAATATAAAAATAACTGGGCAATTGTACCGCCTATCACCCCTGCAATGATTGCTCCAACAAAATTGATTTGACCTTCCGCTACAAGATATCCAGCATATGCCAGTACAATTTCACTTGGAATAACTTCAATCATTAAACCTAATGCCACTCCAAAATAGCCTAATGACGCAAAGAACTCTAATATTTGATGTATGATTTCAGTCAAAAGCTACTCTCCTCTCAATTTACAACTTGTACTATCAAGATAATACAAAGGAAACAGATTTATGTCAAAATTTACAAAAAAAGGACCACTTATAAAGTGGCCCTTCTCATTTAAAAATTAGTTTTTGATTTCAACGTATTTGTAAGTGTAGTCAGCACCGAAGTTGTGGTTGATTAAACCTTTAACTTTTGGTTGTTGTACATATGCAATTGCACGTTGGTAAATCGGAAGAATAGCAGCTTGATCTTGAACTAAGATTTTTTCAGCAGCTAAGAATGCTTCTTCACGTTTTTCTGGGTTTGTTAAGAATTCTCCACCAGCTTGACCGATTAATTTATCGTACTCAGCGTTAGAGAAGCCCATTTGGTTGAATGAAGAAGGAGTGATGAACATATCAAAGAATGTCATTGGATCTTTGTAGTCAGGTCCCCATCCACCGAATGATACATCATAATCTTTAGCAGTTTCTAAGTCTAATTTTTGACCAAATGGAACTGTTTTGATGCTTACTGATAAACCTGGTAAGTTCTTTTGGAATTCACCTTGTAGGTACTCAGAGATTTTTTTGTTAACATCGCTATCAGAACCTAATAATTCTAATTTAACTTCTTTTTTACCGATTTCTTTTAATCCTTGTTCCCAAG
>Ga0209025_1001151_pt1 | contig 37642 bp, 33 predicted proteins | sample AraplaMF_Col_mLB_FD_184256 | JGI IMG/M metagenome (GOLD analysis project Ga0209025, IMG submission 184256) | Arabidopsis root microbial communities from the University of North Carolina, USA - plate scrape MF_Col_mLB (SPAdes) (version 2) | ecosystem: Host-associated > Plants > Roots > Endosphere... | reverse complement strand
CTAGTAAGATCGAGATCGCACGCATAAATCCTCGGGTGAACCGATTGATAAGGATAATGACGATGAGAACGCCAAATCCGAGCATTAAGTTCTGTGGACTTCCGAAGTCTTCCGCCCCTTGTCCACCGCCCAAATCAGTCAATGCAACAGGAATCAAGGTAACTCCAATCGTCGTCACGACCGAACCGGTTACGACAGGCGGGAAAAATCGAATTAATTTGCCGAATAGGCCTGAGAGAAGCACGACGAACAAGCCTGAAGCGATAATCGCGCCATAGATTGCGGAAATGCCATATACTTTTCCTATCGTAATCATGGGTGCTACCGCTTGAAAAGCACAGCCCAGAACGACAGGCAATCCGATACCGAAAAACCGGTTATTCCATAATTGCAGTAATGTCGCCACACCGCACATTAATAGATCAATACCGACCAGATATGTCAGTTCTGTTTGACTCATCCCGAGATTACCCGCTACAATAAGCGGTACAATAACGGCGCCAGCATACATGGCTAAGACATGTTGAAACCCAAGAGATAGGGTCTTGAGCGGGTGGCGATTCAGTTGCATGTTACGCTTCATCCTCTTCTACGAACTGGACTTGTCCATCTTCCAGTCCAGCAATGCGAACGAGGGATTTCAAGCGATAACCCGCTTCGATGAGGTTCTTCCCACCGGGCTGGAATGCCTTCTCGATCACAATACCGATTCCCGCAACGCTCGCTCCTGCTTGCTCGACGATACGCGCTAGACCGAATGCCGCTTCCCCATTGGCCAAGAAGTCGTCGATGATCAGCACGCGATCCGTTGCATGGATGAATTTTTTGGATACGGTCACTTCATTCGTCTCTTGCTTCGTAAAGGAATAGACCTTCTCTGTGAAGATATCTTCGCGAAGTGTTAGTGATTTCTGCTTGCGTGCAAAAATTAATGGAACGCCTAGCTCTAATGCCGTCATGATCGCAGGCGCAATCCCTGAGGATTCAATCGTCAAAACTCTGGTCACGCCCTGCTCTGCGAATAGTCGAGCAAATTCCTTGCCCATCTCTTGCATGAGCACAGGATCCATCTGATGATTCAAGAACGAATCTACTTTCAAAACTTGATTATTGAGTACGATGCCATCTGAGATGACTTTATCACGCAGCAATTTCACAATGGTTCCCCCCGTTATTTGTACACTATAAAGTAGAAGTATACCGCATAATTCGACATGGTGAAAGAGGATTCGTTCGGTTTTTGACGGTATTTTTAGGATTCCCTTGTTTTAAACAAATCAATTACACCCTATAATGTTAATATTGGAATTAGCTAGTATGGGTAAAGGAGAGATTGGATTCAATGAAAATCATGAAAGAATTTCGAGAGTTTGCCGTTCGCGGGAATGTGATTGATCTCGCAGTCGGGGTTATTATTGGGGGAGCATTCGGTAAAATTGTAACTTCGGTCGTCAATGATGTCGTTATGCCGCCGATTGGATTGTTGATTGGAAAAGTTGATTTTAAAAACTTAATTTTCCCGCTTACACTGGACACGGATATTAAAACCATAGCGCAAGCCAAAGAAGCAAATATTCCCTACATTGCTTACGGACAATTTATTAACGTCATTATAGAGTTCCTCATTATTGCTTTCTGCGTCTTCATGCTGGTCAAAGGGATTAACATGCTGAAGCGTGAACAGAAAAAAGAAGAAGTGGCTGCAGAGCCAACAACGAAAGATTGCCCTTATTGCTATTCTTCGATTCCGGTACAAGCTACACGTTGCGGACATTGCACATCACAATTGACGAAGGCGGAGCCTTCTGCGGGAGTATAAAGGAGATACGAACGGCATGGCGGCAATCACAAATGCGAAAGATGAAGAGCTATTCGATATCTATGACGAAGCCATGAATCATCTCGGCGTGGCCGCGCGGTCCGAAGTACATGCGAAGGGCTACTGGCATCAATCCTTCCATTGCTGGATCGTTAGCGGGGAGGGTGCCGATCGTCAAGTCTTATTCCAGCGGCGCAACAAGCTGAAGGACACGTTCCCGAACTGCTACGATATTACGGCAGCAGGGCATCTCGCTGCCGGGGAGACCGTGCGTCAGGCGGCGAGAGAGCTCGAAGAAGAGCTTGGCCTCGCGGTCGCGTTCGAAGCGCTCACCCCGCTCGGAGCGGCCCAATACGAGAACACCGGCGAAGTGCGCGGTGTTCCATTCATCGATCGCGAGTACTGCCACCTATTCGGCGTACGCTGCGATCAACCCCTCACTTCCTACCGCCTCCAGGCGTCGGAAGTGGCCGGGCTCTACCAAGCATCGCTGCGCGAGATGCTTGAACTGCTCGCTGGCGCGCGCGAGTCGGTCGACGCGTGCGGCATCGCGTTCCCGCCTGGCGAGCGGCCAGGCCAGCTCGCCCCTGCGGGGGCGGAGAGCGCCGACGACGTGACGGCGCTCTCCGCATGCAGCGTACGCCTCGGGCGGCACGACTTCGTGCCCCATGGCGATGCCTATTACGAGCGCGTGCTGACGGCATTAGCCGCGCTCTAAACAACGAAACCCCGCAAGTGCCCATGAATCCTAGGCCCTTGCGGGGTTTCTATATTATCTTACGCGAGCATACGGCTCGCTGCGTTCGAGATGCGGTATGCCTTTGTCCTTCGCGACTTCGCGGTCAATAGCCTGAATTCGCTCTAGCCAAGCCTCTGGCGTAACTTGGAGTTGACGTGCCTGAACCAATCGTTCAGCATGGTCATAGCAGGGATCATAACCGCCCAGTTTACGAATGACACTTATATATTGAACCACCAGCTCACGTGCTGCTCTTGCCGTAAATCCAAAGCCTGTCATCAATGCATTGACAATTCCACGTTCATAAGTGTTCAGTCGCACTTGCGTTTTCATGATAGACCCACCTTCCTCCTATATATATATTATATCCAACAAGACGAAGAAATGACTCCCATTTTTCTGACGAAAATACGACTTGATTGCCCAAATATAGCGAATCTAGTCTTCTGCCTCGCATCGACCTCGTAATTTGGTCATAGAACCATTGTGCGTCTCTATTTAATTGTATCGCTTCCTGCATGATTTTACCAGTGTCACTATCCGCCATCGGTCCAATAATAATATCCGGGTGCTGTATGCAAGGATCCTGTCCTTTCACGTCGGCATTGCGGTGCGCCATGATGAACTCGGCCCATGCGATCGAATCGCTCAAGAAGATACGGGGTTCGATGTCCACCGGCATCGCCAGCAGCTCGATCTCGAGTACGCAAGCTCGCACTTGGCTTAGAACGGAGCTTCGCGATATTTTATGCGCCCATCTTCTCGCTTGTGCTGCAGAGATCGTGGTATAGAAGCCCTCTCCGAAATCGCGTCCTGGACGCCAATACTGACTATTCAGCAATTTATTCTGAAAGGATGGCACGTATTGATCCGTCGTACCGTGATACAACCTTTGCGGTGTGATGATATTCATCCGGCAACCTCCTGATTGAACTAAACTCGTCATTTAGTTCCATATTCCATAGAGGTCGCCAATATTCCTTTATTTTCCTAATTATCAGCTTTTAATCACGAAGTGTTTCAAGTAGCGGATTCGACGTCGAATCTTGCGTTCACCCTCGAAGCGTTTACGCTTACGAAGTATGTTTCCTCCGGAAACATTTCAGGTACTCATTTAGGTTTCGCCTAAACTCCGTTCCTCCTGAAATTTTTTCGTAGAAAAACTCGCTACGTAAGCATTCTCTTCAGCTTCTCGCAACCTGAGCTTATGCTTACGATGTAAGTTTTCTTTGAAAACTTTCTTTCAGGTGCTAAAAAGCCGACTTTTAGAGCTATTTCACATTCGCAATCCCGCTCTGAAAATATTTCCGATAAATGCCCTCGAAATTCGCTCCAAACCGCTCACGCAGCTCAGGACTTAATTCGTGCTCCACCTCAAACAACACCAGTTCCTGTGCAAAATGATTAAGCAGCAACTCGAGAAGCGCTGGATGCTCTGTCACAACGGCCTTGGTCGGGATCTCTTCCCCACGCATGCCAAGCATGCTCCATTTGCGGTCAATGACAATCGAGAATTTACGCCCTGGATACAGATCCGCCATCGATCCATCCCCCTCTAACGAGGAATGAAGCTGAAGCTGCATTCTCCGAAGCCTATGCTCCTCCTCGCTGCCTACTACAGACCAAAAGACTTTTACTCCGCGCTTCTCGGCTTGCTCTAATTCTTCACGGAACAGCGTTGCCTCCTCGGCCCAGACATCCACAATAATCTCTTGCTTCGCCCGTCCCAGCTCTTGCCGAACGCGTTCAATAACCTTCTTCTCACTATCTAGACTATAAAACTCCGTCACATCACTCGACTGCTTCGGCATCATCTGTTCAACATGACGAATGGAATTCTGCAATTGATCCCCGATCATACGTGTCAGTTCTTCCACACGAAGCAACGTATAATGCGTTGGCTCCCCCTTACTGCACAGCACAAACCCATGATCCACCAGCTTCTGCAAAGCGGCATATACATTCGAACGGGATACACCAAGACGCTTGGCTACTTCATAGCCTGACATCGAGCCTTGCTCTGCAAGGACGATAAGCATTTTGGATTCCATCTCCGTAAAACCTAACACTTTTAAATGTTGTACTAACTGCTCCATCATCCTTATGTCCCCTAACTGTTCCATGTCCAAGAAATTATATCATATCGGACAAGGTTCGAGCGAAAGTGATAGATTTTGCAGGACGGAAGTGCTCAATTTGGTTATAATAGGTAGAAACGACTACGTCGCAAGTAACTTTATATTCATATTTATCAAAATACATGATTTATTCAATGGAGGTAAAAGCATGGGATTGTTCTCGTTTATTAAAGGCCAGTTCATTGAGGTCATCGAATGGATCGACCAGACCGATGAAGTCGTACATCAATTTCCGGTATATGATCATGCGATCAAAATGGGAGCAAAGCTGATCGTTCGGGAATCCCAAGCAGCTATTTTCCTAAATGAAGGGCAAATTGCCGATGTGTTTGGTCCTGGAACCTACACACTCAGCACGCAGAATATGCCCTTACTCACCGCGCTGAAATCCTGGAAATACGGCTTCAACTCCCCGTTCAAAGCCGACGTCTATTTCGTAAATACCCGAAACTTCACCGATCAGAAGTGGGGAACTCAGAACCCGATTATTGTGCGTGATGCGGATTTAGGCGCCGTACGATTACGTGGTTTCGGGAGCTATGCTTTTCGCGTACAGGATCCTGCACTCTTCTTAAAAGAAATTTTCGGCACGCAACCTTCCTTCAGCCCCGATCAGATTGGCGGATACCTACGGGCCATGATCATCTCAGGCGTCAGCGATCTGTTAGCCGAATCACGCATCCCGATTATGGATCTTGCGCTGCATTACGACGAGCTTAGCGAGGCAACACGTTCGAAGCTTGAACCGATGATTAATATGTTTGGGCTGTCCTTAACCGGCTTCTTCATCGAGAATATCTCCTTGCCAGAAGAGGTTGAACGCATGATCGACCGTAAATCTTCCATGAACGTCGCAGGGAACCTGGATCAATATATGAAATTCCAAGCGGCCGAATCGATGCGTGATGCTGCGAACAACCCGAATGGCGGATTAGCAGGAGCTGGTGCGAGTCTTGGTGCAGGCATGGCGATGGGGCAAATGTTCCAGCAAGCGATGAATGCTCCTTCCGGCGCACCGAATCCGCCGCAAGCGAGTGAACCGGCGCAGCCCGCCGCTGCGAGCCAAGAGCCTTGCGGTGCCTGCGGCCATGGCATGAAGCCGACCGACAAGTTCTGCCCGGAATGCGGGACGCCTCGCCCGGAGAAGAAATTCTGCTCTGAGTGTGGTCAATCGCTCCCAGTCGGAGTGAAGTTCTGTTCCCATTGCGGAAATAAGGTATAGGAGGAACGACATGGCTGCATCAGAAGCACCGATTCGATTTCCATGCAAGAGCTGCGGGGCGCAGATGACGTTCGACACGGAGAGAGTCAGCAGATGAAATGCGGGTATTGCGGCACGCTGACCCCGATCGCCCATGGCGAGGAGGAAATCTACGAATACGAGCTCGATTTCCTCGATGATTCCGACGCTTCGCGCATGGACTGGGGCACCGAGCAGCAGGTCATCAAATGTGAGAATTGCAGCGCTCAGATGCTGATCCCTGCGGAACAGACCGCTGGACTCTGCGCATTTTGTGGGTCGCCGAAGGTGCTAGCGCAGGGCGATCCAACGGGGATTCGGCCCGAATCGCTTATGCCTTTTCACATTTCCAAAGATGAAGCCAATATCGCTTTTCTCAAATGGAAAAAGAAGAAATGGTTCGTACCGAATGCCTTCAAGAAGCAAAATACGCGCTCGAACGTCTCTGGAATCTATATCCCTTTCTGGACATTCGATGCAGATACCGAGTCCTCTTATTCGGCAGAACGAGGCGTGTACCATTATCGAACAGAGACGCGTACCCGTGTCGTCGACGGGAAGACGGAGACATACACCGAGCAAGTTCGCTATACCGTATGGCATTGGACGAGTGGCGATTATGAACGTTCCTTCGATGATATTCTTATCCCGGCATCTCATCAGCATGATACGAACCTGCTCGATCGATTCCAGGATTTCGGTTTAAAAGAGCTCATTCCTTACCAGCCGGAATACTTGAGCGGGTTTATCGCGGAACGGTATACCGTCCCTCTGCGTGAAGGCTGGGATGAGGCGGCATCTCGCATGGATGACCAGCTGGAGCGCGAAATCCGGGATGAAATCGGCGGGGATGAGATTCGGAATCTGAGCATCTCGACGCGCACGTCCAACGAGACCTATAAACATATCTTACTGCCATTATGGAACGCGACTTTTACGTATAAGAAAAAAACCTTTCGGTACATGGTGAACGGCGAGACCGGTAAAGTATCAGGCAAGGTGCCGCGCAGCGGCTGGAAGATTACGTTCTTCACACTGTTCTGCATTCTAGTCGCCTTAATCCTGGTAGCCGTATTTGCTCAACAAGCACCACCAGCCTGATAAGACAAAGAACACCATGGGTTTGCCCATCGTGTTCTTTTTTTGGCTGCGTCTATATTAATCGATTAAACTCAAACCAAAACGCTTCATTTCAATAAACACACCTTCCAGCTGCTTCCCTTTCTCCGTCAATGTATATTCCACCCGTGGCGGTACTTCCGGATACACCGTACGCGTCAGCAGACCGTGATGCTCTAATTCTCTGAGTCTGAGCGCTAGCGTCTTCGGACTAATGCCATCCATCGATTTCAGAATGTCGCTGAACCGCATCGTCCCTTCGATCAATAAATCATGAAGAATTAAGAAGGTCCATTTCGTCCCGATCACATCAAGCGTTTTCTCAATGGCACATGTTTTACCGAACGGGGCTTTGGTTAAAATAAGGTGTTCTGATCCATCCAAGGGGTCGCCCTCCTCTACTTATTTTCGCGCTTTTACCTGAATATATCACAATACTTCCCTAAGGGAAACTATATGTAAAAAATATCACTACTTCCTTTTTTAAAGTTGTTTATTTATAATTTAATTACAGCAGCTGCGAGTTAAAGAACCTCATTCCAATAGATACAAAGGAGAGAATACCATGCCACATTTATCCACATCATTTAGCCTGAAAGGCCTTGAATTAAAAAATAGAATCGTCATGCCGCCGATGTGCCAATATTCCGTTGAAGCGATGGACGGTACACCGACAGACTGGCATTTTGTACACTACGTATCCCGTGCTGTAGGCGGAACTGGATTAATCATTATGGAAATGACGGATGTTGAACCCGATGGACGAATTTCCAACTATGATCTTGGGTTATGGTCGGATGATCAAATTCCAGCCTATCGCAGAATTATCGATGAGGTGCATAAATACGGCACGAAAATCGGTATCCAAATCGCCCATGCCGGACGAAAAGCGATGGATGCGCTCGTTCCTGTCAGCTCTTCAGCCATCCCGGTGACGGAGAAAGATAAGACCCCTCGTGCGCTCACGACCGATGAAGTAAAAGAGATGGTCAGCAAGTTCCAAGAGTCTGCGCGTCGTGCCGTCGAAGCTGGCGTGGATACCATTGAGATTCACGGAGCACACGGCTACCTCATCCATCAATTCCACTCCCCTGCGCTCAATCAGCGTACGGATGAATACGGGCAAGATTACGCAAGATTTGGCGTCGAAATTATTCGAGCGATGAAAAGTGTCATGCCGGCTGACATGCCGCTCATTATGCGCGTCTCCGTGATCGAATACATGGACGGCGGTTATGACATCGACCATATGATCGAGATTTGCCGCCAATATCAAGAAGCTGGCGTGGATCTCTTCCACATCTCCACGGGTGGCGAAGCGCCTGCGGGCAGCAAGAAGCCAGGCAACTATCCTGGCTATCAAGTTCCAATGGCACGCACGATTAAGGAGGCGTTGAATGTCCCTGTCATTGCTGTTGGGATCCTCGATGATCCGATGCTGGCAGAAGCCACTGTAGCGAACGAAGATGCCGATCTGGTCGCTGTAGGCCGCGGCATGCTGCGGGATCCTTACTGGGCACTTCATGCGATGCAGGCGGTATCGAAGGATGTCGCACCTCCGAAGCAATATGTAAGAGGTTATTAATCGTAACGATGCTAATTCATACGAAAAAGCGGAGTCCAGCAATACTGGATCTCCGCTTTATTAACGTTATAGTGATGCCATATGAAGCAAATGCATAAGCCCGTACACTAGTCCTGCGAGCAAAATTGAGCCGATAAGACCTGCGCAGAACGACTTTATTCCGAAGCGTCGGAATGAACCAAAGTCTACACTTAACCCCAGCCCCGCCATCGCCATGGCGATGAGCATATAGGCAATGACCACGATGAAATCCGCGACCGCCGTTGGAATGATCCCAATAGAGTGGATTCCACTCACGGCTAGAAAGCCTAGAATGAACCACGGAATCGGGATCGAACGCCATTCGAATTTCCCTTGATCCCCACGCTGCTTCCGTTCTAATCGGCTCGCTACAAAGCCAATCACGATCGCTACAGGCACGAGCAGAGCAACACGCGTCAATTTCTCAATGACGGCCAGATCGACTGCCGCTTTCCCTCCCGGTGCTGCTGCTGCAATGACATGAGCAATCTCATGCAGCGTAGCTCCTGAGAACACGCCGTACCCTAGTTCGGAGAGTCCGAGAACCGGGTACAACAATGTATAAGCTAGCGTAAAGATTGTCCCGAGGATCGCCACGACTGCTGCTGCAATCGCTGTCTCTTCTTCTTTCGCCTTCAACTGAGGAGCGATCGCAACTACCGCTGCAGCCCCGCAGATCGCCGTACCACATGCCGTTAGAATACCCAGCTTCTGTTCCACTTTGAAGAATCGAGCGAGTCCATAGACAACCGGGATGGTAAATAGAATCACCACAACAGCTAGCAAAAGAACTTTCGGTCCTGCTTGGACAAGGTCCACAAGATTCAATCTCATCCCTAGCAAAATAATCCCAAAACGAAGCAGTTTTTTACTCGAGAAGTTCGTTCCAACGGCAATGCGTTCCGGCACGACCAGGAATGATCGCAAGACCATCCCGATCAGCATTGCAATAACGAGCTGGCCCATAATATTTAGAAACGGGAGCGCCGATAACCATTTTGCCACGATAGCAATTACAAATGTTAATCCTATCCCAACCATAAATCCGAAAGGTATTTTTCTTTTTTGCTGAACAGCAAGAATTTGTGCTTGTTCCATGCTGTATACCCCCTGTCTATATATCGCTTATTTCACGTGCTGATCGTTCATCTACAGTTCAACTATAAGCTTCGGGTTACGTAATGTGAAATACCGATCTGCTATATGTATCATTAGTAAAACTTATGATAGAGGCAGAGAACAAGTTCATCGATCATAAATAGACGGTTTAGAACAAAAAAGAAGACAGCCTTCGCTGCCTCCTCATCACCGATAATTAGATTAAATCATCATAAATCGTTGCTTCGTGCTTCTTCGGCCAATGTGCTCCTCTTTCCCAAGCGAGAACAAAGGGCTCTCCACGCTTAAGCTCATTCTCAGGAATTTGCTCTAGATCACTGAATACCCGCTCAATCGAGAAGATCTGCGATTGGTGCGCCCGTAACGCTTCAGCTTTCATGGGCCAATGCGGTTCTACCGAAATCTGTAGTGTGACGCCATCTGTAGTTCCACGCATCGCAAACGGAGCATTGTAATATAGTTTCTGAACACTCGGGCAGCGTCCGCTAAAAATCGCTTCATTCGTCGCATGATGAATCGCGACATGATCCAAATGACCACTTATCCCATCTTCTGGGAATGTCACCACAACCGCCAACTGATACGTATGGATAAAATGGACGATATGCTCCACAAGCTCTTCTCTCGGGACATCCTTTAGCTTACCGTCTGGGTAGCCCAAATGCTGAATCACCGTAAGCCCCATAATATCGCCGGCTGCGCGAAGCTCTTGTTCACGCAACACCGCAAGCTCTTCACGCGTCATTTCCCCCAGTCTGCCGGTCTTCCCCGCATCGCCGTGCGTGGCGCAGAGCAGTACGGGTTCGCCATCTTGATCGGCAAGCTCCCGTATGAGGGAAGCACACCCGAATGTCTCATCGTCTGGGTGTGCATAGATAAATCCTACTTTAGGCTTTGTCATTCGACGATTCACCCTCCTTGAATATATTGATATTTCATTTTCGACGATACATTTATTATACCGCTTGAATCACGCTGACCACAAAACTTCTCTGCAAGAGATTAAACAAATAACCAAAAAACCGAAGGCTTCCGCCTCCGGTCTTATCGATCGTTCTATTTGCATTTCTTCGAATATTCGTCTACCCAAGCAACCGTCTGCTCTAACGCCTGCTCGGCACGCGTAATCGCAGCTTCCACTTGAACTGTTGCCGTACCGCCGTATACGTTACGTGCATTCACCACTTGCTGCGGCTGCAATACCTCGTAAATTCGATCATCGAACAAGTCTGAGAATTGCTTAAACTCATCCAATGATAAGTCGAGGAGATATTTGTTGTTCTGGATACAGTATAGTACCGTCTTCCCAATGACTTCATGCGCTTGACGGAACGGAAGCCCCTTGTTCACGAGGAAGTCCGCAATGTCTGTTGCGTTCGAGAAGTCTTGGTTCACGGCTTGACGCATCCGGTCTTTGTTGACCTTCATTGTCTCCACCATCGGTGCGAACAATTGCAAGGCACCTTGCATCGTGCGAACCGTATCGAACATGCCTTCTTTGTCTTCTTGCATATCTTTATTGTACGCAAGCGGCAACGATTTAAGGACCGTTAATAGGCCGAAAAGGTTACCGTAGACACGTCCCGTTTTACCGCGTACCAGCTCGGCAACGTCCGGATTCTTCTTCTGCGGCATAATGCTGCTGCCTGTGCAGAATGCATCATCTAGCTCAACAAAGTGGAACTCGGTACTCGACCAGAGGACTAGCTCTTCGCAGAAGCGCGACAAGTGCATCATCACCATCGAAGCGTTGCTTAGGAATTCGATGATAAAATCGCGATCACTTACGGCGTCTAGGCTATTCTCATAGACACGATCGAAGTTCAACTGCTGTGCCACGAAATGACGGTCAATCGCGAACGTCGTACCCGCCAGTGCACCTGCACCTAATGGAAGTACATTGATACGCTTGTAACTGTCTTGTAGACGCTCAATATCGCGTTCGAACATCGAGACATACGCCATCAAGTGATGCGCGAATAGAATCGGCTGCGCCCGTTGTAAATGCGTATATCCCGGAACAATCGTATCGAGATTGGCTTTGGCCTGCGTCAATAGCGCTTCTTGCAATTTACCTAATAGCCCGACAAACTCGACAACCCGCTTCCGTAAATACAAGTGCATGTCCGTCGCCACTTGGTCATTCCGGCTGCGTCCGGTATGCAGCTTCCCACCGACCGGTCCGATCTCATCGATCAGGGTCTTCTCGATATTCATATGGATATCTTCATCGGAGACGGAGAATTCAATCTCGCCACGGCGAATCAAGCCTTGTACTTTAAGCAAGCCTTCGCGGATTTTCTCGACATCTTCCTCTGGTAAAATGCCGCATTTGCCGAGCATCGTCACATGCGCCAGACTGCCTTGGATGTCTTCCTCCGCCAGTTCTTTGTCGAACATAATGGAGGCTGTATATTCTTCTACTAACTGATCGGTCTGCTTCGTGAAGCGGCCGCCCCATAGTTTACTCATGATAAGAATCCCCTTCCGTTCGCTCGCGGTGTGGAGAGCATCCGGGATTCCGAAGACCTCTACCGTATGTGTAACTGCCTTCGTCGCTGTTGAAATCTGAAAAAGTCGATTAGACTTCTCATGGTAATTTTCAGATTTCAAAGGCGCACGCTGCGCTCTCAGACAGCTACACCTACTCTCGAGGTTACGGAATCCACATGATCGACACACCGCTCGCTCTCTCCATCTTAGCGCTTCGCGCTTTGCTCCACGCCGGATCCGACTTTCAGACGCAATGCATTCAGACGGATAAATCCTGTCGCATCCGCTTGATCATACGCTTGTGTTGGATCTGCTTCCATCGTCGCGATATCGGGGTTGTACAAGCTCACAGGGCTCTTCACACCTGCGCCGATCACGTTGCCCTTGTACAGCTTCAGACGAACGGTACCCGATACGTTACGTTGGCTCTCTGTTACTAATGCTTGTAATGCGAGACGCTCTGGCGCGAACCAGAAGCCGTTATATACGAGTGTCGCATACTTGGAGATCAAGGAGTCTCTCAAATGCATCACATCACGGTCCATCGTTAAGGATTCCATTTTGCGATGTGCTGTGAACAAGATTGTGCCACCTGGTGTCTCATACACGCCACGGCTCTTCATGCCGACGAAACGGTTCTCGACCATATCCACGCGTCCGATGCCGTGTTTGCCGCCGATTTCGTTCAACTGCTCCATCACTTGCAATGGGCTGAGCTTCTTACCATTGATCGCAACGCAATCACCTTGTTCGAACTCCAACTCAATGTATTCGGCTTGATCCGGTGCATCCTCAGGGGACACACTAAGAACGTACATATCTTTGTTCTCTTCAGCGCTTGGATCGAACCAAGGATCCTCCAGCATGCCGCTCTCGAAGCTGATATGCAGCAAGTTGCGGTCTGTGGAGTAAGGTTTCGCTGCCGACGCTTGAACCGGAATGCCGTGCTTCTCCGCGTATGCGATCATTTCTGCACGACCTGGGAATTGATTACGGAACTCTTCAGAACGCCATGGCGCGATCACTTTGATCTCCGGCGCGAGTGCCGCCGCTGCCAATTCGAAACGCACTTGGTCATTCCCTTTACCTGTCGCACCGTGTGCGATGGCTGTAGCACCTTCTGCACGAGCGATCTCGACCATACGCTTCGCGATCAACGGACGTGCAATACTCGTGCCGAGCAAGTATTGACCTTCATATAACGCACCCGATTGGAACATCGGATAGATGAAGTCTTTGGCGAACTCTTCCGTCAAATCATCGATGTACACTTTGGAAGCACCTGTCGCTAGCGCTTTTGCTTCGAGTCCATCGAGCTCATCCTTTTGTCCGATATCTGCCGTGAATGCGATAATCTCCGCGTCGTACGTTTCTTTTAACCATTTCAAAATAACGGATGTATCCAGACCGCCCGAATAGGCCAGTACGATTTTTTCTTTTGCCATTGTCCATTCTCCCCCATGATTACAAAATTTCTATAGGATCGCCGCCATAACCGCTTTCTGGGCATGCAGCCGATTTTCTGCTTGATCAAAAATAATCGAGTTCTCGCCATCAATGACACCCGCACTTACTTCTTCCCCGCGGTGTGCTGGCAAGCAATGCATGAAGAGATAGTCCGGCTTCGCAAGCTTCGCAAGCTCTTCATTCACTTGGAAGTCCTTGAACGCAGCTTCGCGCTCTTGCTGCTCCGACTCAAAGCCCATGCTCGCCCATACATCCGTATAGATGACGTCTGCATCTTGGACCGCTTCCTTCGGATCGCGCGTAATTACGATTTTAGACCCGGTAGTCGCCGCGATATCCTTCGCTTGGCTAATAATCGCCTCATCCATGTCATAGCCTTCAGGCGATGCAATGGAGATGTGAATACCAAGCTTCGCTGCGCCGATCATTAAGGAATGCACCATATTGTTGCCGTCGCCAACATAAGCCATTTTCAGACCCGCAAGCTTGCCCTTGTGCTCCAGGATCGTCTGGTAATCCGCTAACGCCTGGCAAGGATGCGATAAATCCGTCAATGCGTTAATCACCGGAACGGTCGCATAACGCGCCAGATCAATAATCGTGCGGTGTGCGAACGTACGGATCATGATGCCGTCCAAATAACGGGACAATGTCTTCGCCGTATCATGAATCGTCTCGCCGCGGCCCATTTGAATATCGTTTTTGCTCAGGAACAATGCCTGCCCACCAAGCTGATACATCCCGACTTCAAACGACACGCGCGTCCGCGTGGATGACTTCTCGAAGATCATGCCGAGCGTTTTACCTTTTAGCGGTTGATATACTTCACCGTTCTTCTGCTTCTTCTTCAGTTCGATTGCTAGATCAATCAGATAACGAATCTCTTCGGAAGAAAAATCGCCTAGACCGAGGAAATCCCGGCCTTTCAAGTTAATGCCCAGTTCTTGTGTTGTGCTCATATCTATCACTCCTGCACCAATTTCTATTGTTTCACCGCAGCCTTTGCGGTTAATAGTTCATTTAGAATGCCAACGGCTGAATCGATTTCTTCACGCGTGACGAGGAGATTCGGCAATAACCGAACGACATTCGGCCCTGCAGATACGGTAAGTAGACCCTTCTGCTGTGCTTCCGAGATGATAGCCGCTACCGGCTCAATACATTCAATGCCGATGATCAGACCTTTTCCGCGAATGCCGCTCACATACGTATTCCCTTCGAGCTTCTCCTGCAATTGCTGCATTAGGTAGTCGCCCATCTCTGCAGCACGTTCCGACAAGCTTTCATTTACGATCGTCTCGAGCGTTGCAATCACCGCAGCCATCGCAATTGGCGTTCCACCAAAGGTAGAAGCATGACTGCCCGCTGTAAATGCATCACGCAAGTAAGTTTTTCCAAGCATCGCACCAACGGGGAACCCGCTGCCGAGCGCCTTCGCTAATGTGAAAATATCCGGTTCAATGCCGTAGTGCTCATAGGCAAATAACTTGCCCGTACGACCAATTCCGGTCTGAACTTCGTCAATAATGAGAAGTAGGTTATGCTCTTTGCACAGCTTCACAATGTGTTGTACGAACGATGGTTCTACAGGAACGATGCCGCCCTCCGCTTGCACCAATTCAAGCATGATCGCACAAGTATGCTCGCCAATCGCGTCTTCCAGTGCCTCTGTATCATGCATTGGTACATGCTTGAAGCCTTCTGGCAGCGGTAAGTAGCCTTCTTTCACTTTATCCTGTCCTGTCGCCGTTAAAGTCGCCAGCGTCCGTCCGTGGAAGGATTGTGTGAACGTAATTATTTCATACCGTCCATTGCCGAGCACCTTCTGATGGTATCGACGAGCTAGCTTAATCGCTGCCTCATTCGCTTCCGCACCAGAGTTACAGAAGAATACTGCATCCGCGCAGCTATTCGCCGTGAGCAGCTGAGCTGCTTTTTCCTGATTAGGAATCTGGTAAATATTCGACACATGCCACAATTCGTCAAGCTGATCAACCAGCTTCTCCTTCACTTGCTTTGGTGCATGCCCCAGACCATTTACGGCGATACCGCTCGTAAAATCAAGATATTTGCGACCTTCCTGGTCCCAAACATAGCTCCCTTCTCCCTTAACCAAGGAAATCGGGTATCTTGCATAGGTTGGAAATAAAGCGCTCTGTACCTGACCTTGTTCCTGCGTTCCACTCATCGTGAATTCCTCCTCTCAAATTACCTTGCCTATTCATAGCATCATCTATTTATGCGGTCACAATTCGCGTTCCAATCGCTTCACCGTGCAATGTTCGGCTTAACACGTTCGGTTCCGTGCCATTCACAATAACAACTTCCTTCACATCACCTTGGATACATTGCATCGCAGCGCGGACTTTCGGAATCATTCCGCCATATATTTCACCGGTTGTAATCATCTCTTCAATCTCAGCTACCGTAATCTTCGGCAGGACCTCGAGTTCACCATTGATTTTCTTCATAATCCCAGGGACGTCCGTCACGACGATCATCTGTGCCACACCAAGATGTGAAGCAACAGCCCCAGCAGCCGTATCGGCATTGATATTGAAGCGCTGCGTACCATCCGCCGAAATCCCGATCGGAGCGATTACCGGCATATATCCCATACCAATAATGCCTTCGATGATTTCTGCACGTATACCAACGACATCCCCTACGAACCCAACCTCAGCCGCATTCGATACAGGCACCGTCTGCATCAGTCCGCCATCCACACCCGAGAGCCCTAACGCTTTCGCGCCGCTCTTCCCGATTTTACGAACAATTTCTTTATTAATCTGCCCTGCAAGTACCATCTCAACGACATCCAGAACCGCATCATTCGTCTTGCGTAATCCACCTACGAATTCCGTCTCGATCCCGAGCTTCGTCAGTGTCTCCGAAATCGCCGGACCGCCGCCATGCACAATGACGGGAATCATGCCATCCGCTTGCAGCCTGCGTAAGTCCTCAAAGAATGCATCTGGCAACGCAGCTAGTGTGCTGCCTCCGCATTTCATGACAAATCGTGTATTCATCTGTATCGTCATCACTCTTCTGTCCTCCGTGCCTACGTCCGATATGCCGCATTAATGCGAACATAATCATACGTTAAATCACAGCCCCATGCTGTCGCGACACCTTCGCCGTTGTTAAGCGCAACGTGGATGGTCACGGTATTGCCTTTTAAATATTCAAGCGCGATATCCTCATCGAAAGGAACCGGTCTTGATTGTGTTAGTACCGTAATATCGCCGAGGCGAATATCAACGGTCTCTGGATTGACAGGTTCGCCTGCACGGCCCACTGCCGCTATAATCCGTCCCCAGTTCGCGTCTGCACCGAATACCGCGGATTTCACCAAGCTCGAGCCAATGACGGTCTTCGCAATCGCCCGTGCGGATTGATCTGATACAGCGCCGCTCACGTTCACCTCAACCAGCTTCGTCGCTCCTTCGCCGTCTCGCGCAATCGCTTGAGCCAAGTGTTCGCACACATGGCGGAACGCTGCCGCATAAGCGTCCCAATCCGGGTGATTCGACTGAAGTGTCTCATTGCCCGCAAGACCGCTTGCCATTGCCACAAGCATATCATTCGTACTTGTATCGCCATCTACCGTAATCATATTGAATGTGACATCCGTCGTCTGACCGAGCAGCTGCTGCAAAGCAGCCTGATCAATCACCGCATCTGTCGTCATAAACGCCAGCATTGTCGCCATATTCGGATGAATCATGCCAGAGCCTTTCGCCGCACCGGCAATATGGACTGTCTGTCCCCCGACTTGCACGGCAACGCAGATTTCTTTTTTCACCAGATCCGTTGTAAGAATCGCTTGGCTGAAATCCTCCGCACCCGTTGCATCACTGGATAGACGCGCCGGCAGTTGTGTAATTCCCGCACTCACACGGTCCATCTTAAGCAATTCGCCAATAACGCCAGTCGAAGCAACCGCGACATAATGGTTCGGAACGCCGAGCTGTTCAGCAATTTCATTACGCATTTGATATGCATCCTGCTCGCCCTGCTGCCCTGTGCACGCATTCGCGTTCCCGCTGTTCACGATAACAGCTTGCAGCTTGCCTTCTGCCGCAATACTCTCACGCGTTACCTTGAGCGGTGCCGCTTGGAATACGTTCGTCGTATAGACCGCCGCTGCCGTCGCTGGCACCTCACAGAGGATTGCCCCTAGATCATTCCGTTCCGTCTTCTTCAATCCGCAATGCAGGCCCCCTGCTCTGAATCCCTTCGGGATGGTAACCGAACCATGCTCCACCACCGTAAAATGCTGTACGCCCATGTCTCTTCTCCCCATTCCTTCTACTGTACGTTATGGATAGACAGGCGTGAGAGAGAGCCCTAAGGTCTCATCCCAACCCATCATGATGTTTAAATTCTGTATCGCTTGCCCTGCAGCGCCTTTGACAATGTTATCAATGACCGAAATAATCGTTATACGTCCCGTACGCTCATCGACAGAGAAGCCGATATCGCAATAATTAGATCCGTAAACTTCCTTCGTCGCCGGCCATACGCCTGCTTCACGAACACGGACGAACCGTCGTCCTTCGTAATACTGCCTATACAACTCGACCAGTTCTGCTTCGGTATGCGTTCCGTTCAATGTGGCATACATCGTCGACATGATGCCGCGCGTCATCGGTACCATATGCGTCGTGAACGTCACGGTCACAGGCTCCCCTGCCACCTGACTAAGTACCTGTTCAATTTCTGGTGTATGTTGATGTTTGTTCACTTTGTACGCTTTGAAGTTCTCATTAATCTCTGCGTAGTGCGCCATTAGGCTTGTTCCTCGTCCTGCACCCGATACGCCCGATTTGGCATCAATAATGATGCTCTTCGGATCGATCCACCCTGCCGCTACAGCAGGAATCAAACCAAGCAACGTTGCTGTTGGATAGCATCCTGGATTCGATACGAAATCAATACCCTCGACCTGATCTCCGAACACTTCGCTGAGCCCATAGACGGCTTGTGCCAACAACGCTTCATCCGCTGGCGCGTGTTTATACCATTTCTCGTAGACTGCGCCATCTTTTAACCGAAAATCACCAGATAAATCAATGACCTTCAGACCCGCTTCAAGTAATTGCGGTACAAGCTTCGCACTCACCCCATGAGGCGTCGCTGTGAATACAACATCGGCTTTGTCCGCAATAAGTGGGATAACCACCGCATCCAGTGTGTCTGTATTAATCTCTGTCAAATGTGGAAAGCCATCCGATAGGCGCTCTCCGCTGCTAGATGATGAAATAACAGATGTAATCTGTACCTTCGGATGTCCGATCAAGAAACGGATCAGCTCTACACCGCCATACCCCGTCGAACCGACTATCGCTGCGCGTATTGTTGTATTCATGGTTCATTCCTCCCCGATATGCCTCTATATATCATGTGCAATATTTTCCATTATACATCTCGTAGACTTGCTTGGAAATGCTATCCGAATTTGAAATTACGTATCATTATACACCTCAATTTATATTTATACAACGGTTATTTTCGATGGCTTCGACCAACACAAAAAAGCCGCAAAACCCAATCGTGGCAAGGCACGAACAGATTTTACGACTCTGATAAAATATGAATTATGTATGAAGTTTGAACCCTTCACCTAAGACTTCCTTCGTATCACTAATAATGACGAATGCCGATGGATCCACCATCTTCACTAGCACTTTCAACTTACTCACTTCCGTCTGCGATAGAACGACCATTAAGATCTTGCGCTCTTCCCCCGTGAAGCCGCCTCGCCCGTCCAACTCGGTTAATCCGCGGTCTAAATCATTTAGAATCGCTTGCTGCAGCTTCTCTGCCTCATTGGAGATGATAAAGGCAACCTTGGAGACGTTGAACCCGGTCTGGATGGCGTCGATCGTCTTGCTGGTTACGAACAAACCGATCAGTGCGTATAGGGCCTTTTCCGGCGATAAGAAGAAGCCTGCGCATAAAATAACAATGCCGTCCAACATCGGTACAGCGAGGTGGTAACTCAGCCCTGTAAACCGGTTGATCAACTGCGCGACCAGATCTAGACCGCCCGTTGACCCTCTCGCTCGATATACGAGTCCTAGACCAAGTCCGATCCCAAGTCCCCCATAGATGGATGCGAGCAGTGGATTATCCGTAGGCGTTGGCCAATCTTTCGTTAAGAGGATGAATAATGGAAGGATGAACGTCCCGACGAGCACCTTGAGGCCGAAATTTTTACCTACAAGCATGACGCCAATAATAAATAACGGAATATTAATGATCCACTGCGTATAAGCCGGCTGTATTCCTGTAAAGTGCTGCACCAGGATGGAGATCCCTGATACCCCGCCAGAGGCGATTTGATGCGCCAGCATGAATATGTTAAAACTCACAGCAATACTAAAGCTTCCGATAATGACAAGCGTATATTCAATAATGCCGAGTAATACCGGATGCAACGGTTTGACAATCCGTTCGTTCCTTTTGTCTACTTTCCTCACATTCATGCTGTTCGCTCCTAATTCGTATTCCTTCATCATTCGAGCGCAAAAAATTCCCACACTATACAGAAGTGTAGGAATTTCTGGCTATCTTTATTCGTGCCGAATCTGATTGCGCAAGTATCCATCTATAAAGGCATCCAGATCGCCGTCCATCACAGCGCCGACATTTCCTGTCTCCACTGCCGTCCGATGATCTTTAACCATACTATAGGGATGGAATACATAGGAACGAATCTGACTTCCCCAAGCGATATCCGATTGTTCTCCACGAATTTCATCAAGTTGTTTCCGTTGCTCTTCGATCTTACGCTCATATAACTTGGAACGAAGTACAGTCATTGCCCGCTCACGGTTCTTGATCTGTGAACGCTCCGTCTGACACGTTACGACGACGCCCGTCGGGATATGCGTAATCCGAACAGCGGAATCCGTCGTATTGATGTGCTGACCGCCCGCACCACTCGCACGGTACGTATCGATCTTCAAATCTTCCGTCCGAATGTCGACTTCCACATCTTCCGAAATCTCTGGTACAACATCACATGATACGAACGAAGTATGACGACGACCAGATGCATCGAACGGCGAAATCCGCACTAGACGATGTACACCTTTCTCCGCTTTGAGATAACCGTAAGCATTGAAGCCTTTAATCAGAAGGGTTACACTCTTGATCCCTGCTTCATCCCCTGGGAGATAATCGAGCACTTCCACTTTGAAGTTCCGTTTCTCCGCCCAACGAGTGTACATCCGCAGCAGCATTTGGCCCCAATCTTGAGACTCTGTACCACCCGCTCCCGGGTGCAGCTCAAGAATCGCGTTGAACTTGTCGTATGGCTCGTTGAGCAGCAGCTGAAGCTCGAATGTCTCCAGCTTGCTCATCAGGCCCGCCACATTAACATATAGCTCTTTTGCCAAATCTTCATCCTGCTCTTCTGCCGCAAGCTCGAGCATCATCGTCGTATCTTCATACTCTTGATTCAATGATTGATATTGATCGACGGCCGATTTGACCACGTTGAGCTCAGCAATAATGCCTTGGGCACGCTCATTGTCGTCCCAGAAGTCGGGCGCAGCCATTTTGACCTCGAAATTCTCAATCATCTCTTGCTTCATATCTAAGTCAAAGAGACCCCCTAAGGTCAGATAATCTCTTTGCAATTTCACGTAAATCCTGTTTCACGCTTGGTTCGATCATTCCATCCACCTCATCTGGCTTCACATTCGTCGTTAGACGGGAAGATTACTTCCCGTGGCACTGCTTATATTTCTTACCGCTACCGCATGGGCATGGATCGTTGCGTCCGATTTGCGGCTCATTATGCACTGGTTGTTTCGTCGCAGGCTCGCTGCTGTTGTTCGTGGAGATTTTACTCTCTTCGACAACCGCTTGACGCTCCTGGTTACGTTCTACTTGTGCTTTCATGATATACGTCGCTACATCCTGTTGGATTTGGCTAATCATCTCATGGAACATTTCGAAGCCTTCAAATTGGTACTCGCGAAGCGGATCTGTACCGCCGTAAGCACGAAGGTGAATCCCTTGACGCAAATGATCCATCGCATCAATATGATCCATCCATTTGCTATCCACGGCGCGAAGCACGATAACCTTCTCGAACTCACGCATCATTTCTTCGCCCATGATTTCCTCACGTGCTGTATAGCGCTCTACAACAAGACCCATGATGAATTCCACGATCTCTTCTTTTTCCTTGCCCCAAATGTCGTCTTTCGAAATTTGGTCGGCTTCGAGGAGCGTGTTGTTCGCCCATTCTACCACTTCATCTAGTTCCCAGTTCTCTGGGATATCTTCCGAACAGTGCGCTTCGACAATACGTTCGATAGTCGGCTTGATCATATCGAGCACAATTTCACGAATATTATCGGAGAAAAGAATCTCGCGGCGCTGCTTGTAAATAATCTCACGCTGTTGGTTCATCACATCATCATATTGAAGGACAATTTTACGAACATCAAAGTTGCTGCCTTCAACACGTTTCTGAGCTGACTCAACCGCACGTGTAATGAGACGGCTCTCAATCGGCGATTCCTCATCGAAGCCAAGACGATCCATCATACCAGAGATGTTCTCTGCACCGAAACGTCTCATGAGCTCATCTTCCATCGACAAGTAGAATTGCGAGGAACCTGGGTCCCCTTGACGTCCCGCACGACCCCGGAGTTGGTTATCAATCCGACGGCTCTCATGGCGCTCTGTACCAATAATATGCAGACCTCCAAAATCGGAGACACCTTCACCTAATAAAATATCCGTACCACGGCCAGCCATGTTCGTCGCGATCGTAACCGAGTTCGCAATCCCTGCATCCGAGATGATCTCCGCCTCTTCCGCGTGGTATTTCGCATTCAAGACTTTATGCTGTACACCTTTGCGCTTCAGCATTTCCGAGAGAAGCTCAGAGTTCTCGATCGAAATGGTACCGACAAGCACTGGTTGCTTATTCTTATGACGTTCCACGATTTCATCGACAACGGCTTTAAATTTACCCATTTCCGTCTTATAGACGACATCCGGCATATCCTTACGAATGTTCGGACGGTTCGTCGGGATCTGAATGACTTCAAGACCATATATCTTCTTGAATTCTTCTTCCTCCGTCTTCGCAGTACCTGTCATCCCAGCCAATTTGCGATACATCCGGAAGTAGTTCTGGAATGTAATCGTCGCAAGCGTCATGCTCTCATTCTGTACATCGAGATCTTCCTTCGCTTCAATCGCTTGGTGAAGACCATCGCTATAACGACGACCTTGCATGATCCGACCTGTGAACTCATCGACGATCAAAACTTCACCATCTTGAACGACGTAGTCAACGTCACGACGCATGATCACGTTCGCTTTTAACGCTTGTAACACGTGATGATTCAAAGTCACATGGCTTTGATCGAACAAGTTTTCAACGCCAAATGCTTTCTCTGCCTTCGCAACACCGGCATCCGTCAACGCAACGGATTTCACTTTAATGTCTACCGTGTAATCCTCTTCCGCCGTTAAACGACGAACAAATCGATCCGCAGCAAAATACAGCTCCGTCGATTTCGCGGCTTGTCCTGAGATAATGAGCGGTGTTCTCGCCTCATCGACGAGGATGGAGTCCACTTCGTCAATAATACAGAAGTATAGTGGGCGTTGAACCATTTGCTCGCTATAGAGCACCATGTTGTCCCGCAAGTAGTCAAATCCAAACTCATTGTTCGTTCCGTACGTAATATCGCAAGCATAAGCAGCTTGCTTATCTTCATGACTTAACCCGTTCAGGTTAACCCCAACCGTCAAGCCAAGGAACTCATATATTTGCGCCATCAAGGCACTATCCCGCTGTGCGAGGTAATCATTGACGGTGATGACGTGTACGCCTTTACCGAGCAATGCATTCAGATAGACTGGCAAAGTACCTACGAGCGTCTTCCCTTCCCCTGTCTTCATCTCTGCGATCTTGCCTTCGTGAAGGACCATACCGCCGAGCAACTGTACATCAAAGTGGCGCATACCGAGCGTCCGAATCGAAGCTTCACGCACCACGCAAAAAGCTTCTGGCAATATGTCATCTAGCGTTTCGCCTTTTTCAAGACGCGCTTTAAATTCCTCCGTTTTCGCTTTCAACTCTTCGTCCGAAAGCGCCTTATACGTCGGTTCCATTTCGTTGATTTGGTCAACCGTCTTCATGAGGCGTTTCACTTCGCGCTCGTTCTGGTCGCCAAATATCTTTTTAACAAGTCCTAGCATGGGTAGACCCCTTTCGTATTTCGTACAAACAGATGGTTTGCATTAAATTGTAACAGTTTGTGGGTATTGTCGCAACAATCGAGTATGGACATTACGTATATACTTACGCGCTAACAGGCCGGATTGTTTCGAAAAGTTTCCATCAAAAATATTTCCATTCTGTGTATATCTTAAAATTGTAATTCCTATGGGCTTCCTAAAGCTAGAAAAAGCCTGACTCCCCGGAAGGAGTCAAGCTTTGTAATTCACTTCAATGTATATTCATTTCAATGTTTGTTGAAACTATGATTAATCTTGCTCGATCAAGCCGTATTTACCATCATTACGACGGTACACGACATTAACTTGGTTCGTGTCCATATTGGAGAAGACGAAGAAGTTATGTCCAACCATGTTCATTTGCAAGATCGCTTCTTCCACATCCATTGGTTTCAATGTAAAACGCTTCGTACGCACCAGCTCAAGGGTATCCTCTTCATCCTCTAGTGCAACTGCTGTGGAGCCCCCGTCAACGATTAGGGATTTCAAGCTGCCCTCTTGACGGAATCTGCGGTTCAATTTGGTTTTGTGTTTACGAATTTGACGCTCTAACTTATCGATCACAGCGTCAATCGAAGCATACATGTCATCTGTCTTATCTTCGGCGCGGAGCATCAAGCCTGGCAGAGGAATCGAAACCTCAATGCTATGTTTGTCCTTGATTACGCTCAATGTAACATGTACCTCAGAGGTAGGCGGCACTTCAAAATACTTTTCCAATCTACTTAGCTTTTTCTCTACATACTCTCTTAAAGCATCTGTCACTTGGATATGTTGGCCTCGAATGCTGTATTTCATAGGGCACTCCTCCTTTGCTTAGCTCTATTATAACACAGCTCTGGGCATACTTCAAAATTCCTTTACAATTAAAGTGGCGGGGTTATTTCCATGGTGGGGACTTGTCAAAGACTGTTCAGAACTATTACAGAAGTGTTGCAAAAGAAGTTCTAGAAGCAACAAAAAAACCCTAGAACATGTCCAGGGCTTTCTTTAGCTAAACTATCGATTTAACCATCGAACCATATGTAGCTCGGCATCAATGCCGGTATGATTATAATTTAATTACGTTAGCTGCTTGTGGTCCGCGAGCACCTTCAACGATGTCGAACTCAACGGATTGACCTTCTTCTAAAGTTTTGAAGCCTTCAGATTGGATCGCGGAGAAATGTACGAATACGTCCCCACCGTCAGCAGTTTCGATAAAACCATAACCTTTTTCTGCGTTAAACCATTTTACTTTACCTTGCATTCAAATACATTCCCTTCGTCTTCAAATGAAAGTGGCACTTGGCCACAAACAGAATATACCATCGTATGGAAGCGGTGTCAATGGTTTTAGGGATAATGATGTAAGGGTTTACATTGGAAGTATATACAGTATTACTTTCAGAAATGCAAAGAGATTAAGTTTTCCTTACTTCTAAAAACTCTATGATTACACTATCATAGCAAATATTACTTCACATATCAGGCTTTAGGCATTCAGCTCGTGGTAGTTTAAATTAAATAGAACGAAGAATATGCCGATATAACTAGCATGATTAATTTTTTAGATTCTAAATCGGCAGCAACTAGGAGAAGAAGATATGTACAAAATTTTAATTGGAAGTCCCGTACACCAGAAACCAATCATTCTAGAACATTTTTTGCAATCACTCAATGAACTTTCAATATCGAATTTAACTGTTGATTGTCTGTTTGTCGATGATAACACGGACGAGATTTCCAGCAGGATGCTTCATCAATTTCAATTTAAACACGGTACATCGTATGTTATTAACGGACATAAAAACGAAGAATACGTGTGTAACGATCATAGCCATATGTGGAAAGAATCTTTAATCTGGAAAATCGCATCTTATAAAGACATCATGATTCACACAGCTCTGGAACACCATTATGATTATCTTTTCTTAATAGACTCTGATCTTGTAATGAACCCCGAAGCTCTCATGCAATTGATTTCTGCGCAAAAAGATATTATATCCAATATATTCTGGACACAATGGGATGCGGATGACAAAAAGATTTTACCCCAAGTATGGATGTTAGACCATTATACCTTATTCCAGCATCGTAGAGGAGAGATATTAAGCGAGATAGAGAAAAAACAAAGGGAAGAAGATTTCATAAATAAATTAAAAGAGCCTGGCGTATATGAAGTAGGCGGTCTTGGAGCATGCACCCTGCTATCTCGAAATGCAATGGATCAAGGAATTAATTTTAAAGAGATCAAAAATATATCATTGTGGGGAGAGGACCGCCACTTCTGTATACGTGCTCAAGCTCTTGGTCTATCTCTTTATGTTGATACGCACTATCCTGCATACCACATTTACAGGGAGTCCGATCTGAATGGACTAAGTAAATATAAAACAACATTTATCCAACAGAATCAGACTATACTCGCCAACATCGTTCACGGAATTGTAAGAGATGGATTTCAGGAGTTAGGAACTACCCATTACGCAATGGACAAAGAACATCATTGGCGTGCCTATTTCACCCAAGAAATGAAAGAAACACTTCAGGAGCAAATGAATCATGAGCAAACCGAAGCAATCCAATCTCATTTAAAAATTAATACATATGTTCGCAACTGTAATATTATTAATATGGATCTTCATCACGCTGAAGTACAATTCGAGCTAACCAATCTTGGACTTCAATATGGCGAAAAGTTTCATGAAAAGTTTTTATGCACCTGCGATCTTGTTCGTTCGCCATCATTCACATGGCTAATTAATTCATTTCGTATAATAAAGGACTTGCCAATAGATGTCCATTGCGACCTAAAATACCCTAACAAGATTACGCTATCTATGATAATAAAAAATGAAGCAGACCGCTATTTGAAGCAAGTACTGTCCCATCATCGTACATATATTGATGCAGCAGTCATTATAGATGATGGTAGCGAAGATCATAGTGTAGAAATATGTAAAGAGCTGCTTCAAGGAATTCCCACAATTATCATTCGAAATGAAAGTTCCAAATTCTCAAATGAAATAGATTTAAGAAGACAACAATGGGATGAGACAGTTGCTACCGACCCTGATTGGATCATAAATTTAGATGCTGACGAAGTGTTCGAAATAAAATTCAGCAGTGAAATTCATTATTTGATAAATCAACAGCAATCTGATGTAATAGGGTTTCGATTGTATGACTTCTGGGATTTACAGAATTATCGGGAGGATCAATATTGGAGAGCACATCAAACTTTCCGTCCGTTCCTCTTAAAATACAAATCTACTTATGACTATAAATGGAATGAATTTGCGCAACATTGCGGTCGTTTTCCGATGAATATCGTTGAAGGGATGCAACTCTCCCCTTTGCGGCTCAAACACCTCGGATGGGCTAATCCTGAGGATCGAATGACGAAGTATCAGCGATATCAACAGTTGGACCCTGACGCCCGATACGGATGGAAGGAACAATATGAGTCCATATTAGATCCTTCGCCACATCTCATTCCGTGGAGCGAATAAGGAAAGGGAAGCCAAACTAATGATTGGCTTACCTCAGACTGTCGACAAAGTACCGTCGACGGTCTTTTTTACGTCTTTTAGTTTAACAAATCACCGCGTTAATTTTGTATAATATGCATATCATGTTAGCGGGAGAGGATTTACTTGTTACGAAAAAACAATGTGGAAGGCCGCACTCAAATATCACTTGTTTCGTTAGATGAGCTTGTCCCTAAAGATCATCTCGTTCGCTAAATAGAAAATGCCATCGACTTTACTTTCATTTACGAGGTAGTTCGCGATGTATATTGTGAAGATAACGGTCGTCCTAGTGTCGATCCTGTAGTCCTCATTAAAATCGCGCTTATTCAATGCCTATTCGGTATTCGCTCCATGCGCCAGACGATTAAAGAAATTGAAACCAATGTTGCCTACCGCTGGTTCATTGGCTATGACTTCAGTCAACCCGTTCCCCATTTCTCGACCTTCGGTAAAAACTATGTTCGACGATTTAAAGATACACAGCTTTTTGAAGAGATCTTTACCCGAGTCCTCGAAGAGGCTATGAAATATGGGTTTGTAAATCCAGACGTATTATTCATTGATGCTACCCATGTGAAGGCCAATGCTAATAAAAACAAATATCAGAAGGAACTCGTGCAAGAGCAGAGCAGATGCTACCAGGAACTGCTTAATGAGGAAATTGACGCAGATCGACTTACTCACGGGAAGAAACCACTTCGAAAAAAGTAGAACCACAAATGAAGGAGGTGAAGGTAAGCACAACAGATCCCGCGTGTGGACTATTCGTCAAAGGTGAAAAAGAACGAGTATTTGCCTATGGATTTCATACTGCATGCGACAAGAATGGATTCGTATTAGACGTCAAAGTTACCCCGGGTAATGTCCACGACAGTACCGTATGTCAAGATGTACTAGAACAAGTTCAAGATCGTGTGGGCAAGCCAGCAGCCATAGCTGTAGACTCAGGATACAAAACACCGTACATATGTAAGCATCTATTTGATGCAGAAATTCGGCCTGTCATGCCTTATACAAGACCAAAAACGAAAGATGGTTTCTTTAAGAAATACGATTACGTTTACGATGAACATTATGATTGCTATATCTGTCCCAATGAGCAAATGCTGGCCTATGAGTTAACAAACAAAGAGGGATACCGGATGTACAAATCCAATGCTGAGAAGTGTAGAGAGTGTCCTTTCATAAAACAGTGCACGGAGAGTAAGGAATTCACCAAACGAGTGAGCCGCCATATCTGGGCAGATTATGTTGAAGAGGCTGACCACCTAAGGCATACAGTGGAGAACAAGGAAATTTACTCTAAGCGAAAAGAAACAATTGAACGAGTGTTTGCAGATATGAAAGAAAAGCATGGTTTGAGATGGACAACTTTGAGAGGGATTAAAAAAGTGTCTATGCAGTCGATGCTAGTTTTTGCTGCAATGAACCTTAAAAAAATGGCGACCTGGCTATGGAAGGCAGGTCGCGTCTTTTCAAAATTTCGTTAGTCCATGCAAAATCGTAAATATATAAGTGGTGTACTTTTGGGCGATTTCTTTTGTAGCATCTATAGATCCAGTATCTACTACAATAATTTCTTGTACATAGGGTTGAACCGAATCAAGGCATTTTTCTAAACAACCTTCTTCATTTTTAACAATTAAACAAACGGATACAGGCAACATAGATGGTTACCTCTTTCAAGATAATATTATAAATAATGTGCTAGTATATAGTACATAAGAGACCAAACTACTTAATCTTCCTATCTTTCAACAGTGATGCTATGTGGGCAAGTGAAGTGAACTTATTCTCATTTAAAATTTCCATCATACCCTTTAAGTAGTATTCATTGTGTTCAATGGAGCGTACAAAAGACTGGATTGTTTTCAATACAATGCTAGTATTAAGCTCCTTATAGTACCCGGAGATGCCGACTAGATGTACTTTTAATATTGCAAAGAGTGTAGCCATTTTTGTGTATTCACCAAATACGTTTCCTGTTAAATCCGGGAACATTCTTTCAAACATATAGTTCACGATATAATTTTCCATGATATAACCGTGTTCATTAAAGAACGGAAGATAGTAGTTTTTATAATTATATATATATCTGTTTTCCAAATCCTCTATTTTGATCTCTTCCTCGCCTTCTATATTCAGTCCACGAATCATATCGTTTAAGCATTCAACATATCTAGGGTTTGAAACGCCTGCCTTTTTTCTAACAACAATCAATTTTAATAAAGCTTCGATTTGCAAAGAAATACTATCATTTATATTAGATATACTTACAAGATAATCTCTATTGTTTATTTTTATTTGATATTCTTTAATTAGTTCATCTATTAAAACATACTTACGGCTATATAATAATTCCTGAAGTTTATTAATAAATAAACCTAGAAAAATAAGGCGATCGCTGACTTCCAGATTCCTATTCTGGACAATATCGATACAAAACTCTCTTATTTTCCAAAAATGAGATTCCTCAATTGCTTTAGATTCCAATTTTAAATTTTTATAAGAACTCCAAGTACTGCTGACTTCAATTTCTTTTTTCTCAAAATCGATTCCATTCGGGTTCAGCAGAGCAAGCCTAGCTACTTCAGGACACGATAATTTAGCAGAAAGCTCGTATTCATTATTTATTTTATTGAACATTCTTGGATAAGTACTACATACTGGAGATAAATGATCCTCTCCTAAATTCAACTGTATACTGCATAAATTATTAGTATCCAGCATGGGGCAGCGCCCTTTATTATCCATTTTAAAATACCCATATTGTAATTCCGATGCCGCGCCATTTTTTATTCTTTTTAATCCGTTTCGTAATTCCCCCCCTACCTCTGCATGTCTAATGTTTTTATATTTTTGATAACTTTTTTTATCTAAAGTAACCTTCCAGCCGATACAGCAGCTATCTTCGCATTCGCTGCCTATGCAATTAAATGAACTCATGTAGGTCGGTGTAAGAACGATTTCCTTCATTATGTATGTCCTCCTCTTGGTTTGCCAATGAAAGAATATAGATTAAGTTGGTTAGCGTTGATTGTAATTTTAGTGTTATTTTGGAAATTAGTCCTATTATTTAACATGTGCTTGAGTAGATTCTCGCCTTAATTACTATAATTTATAGTTTATTCAAGCGATCTATAGCAGGCTTATAATTATATTTGCTACTGTTTCGATAAGCTTCAATAGCATGTTCCATTTTCCCTATCACTTCGTAATATACACCTAAATTATAATAAGCCTTGAAGGTGCCAACTCCAGTGACTGTTTCATATTTCTCCAGATCGGCCTCCCCCAAATTAATACAAGTTTGAAATGCCTCAGGTATTAACTGGATGTGTTCCGCTGACCTCAACTCTATTAATGCACATCCATATAAGAAATATAAATCAGTATATTCCGTATACTTATCTATCATAGAATATAGGAGATCAAATAATACTGTAAATCTCCGATTTTTCAACAATACCCACCCGTATGTCTGAACTAAAGTGCTGTGAAATGTTTCATCGCCTCCGGCTACACGATAAGCCGTTTCTAAGTATTGCTCCGCATCGTGATGTTTGTCTGCAACAAAATATGTCCTTCCAACTTGAAAATTCAAATAGGCATCTTGATCCCGTCTTCCCAACTCATTCAATAGGATGTCCAGATTCCGTCGTATTTTATCTTTGTGTTTAAGCCTTTCTTTATTATAACCAATATGTGAAAAGTGAATTTCTGTATTAAAATATGAAAGAGCTCCTGTCTTTGAACATAATTGTTCATGAATAGCCCCTTCATAAAATAGATCACTGGATTTTCGAAATAAACGAGCTATACAAGAATTTGTGAACTCTCCCGGCTCAGTCTCATTGATTATGTTGATCTTCCCAACTAACTTATGATTCTTCATTATTTCTATATAGCTTTTCTCAAAGAAGGTCCCCTGATCGGGTTCCACGAATTCATCTGCATCTATCATCAGAATTACTGGTTGGCTAGCAAAGCTAATCATAGCATTACGAATGGACGCAAAATCTTTGTTCCATTGTACTTCCTTAACAATTACGTTTTTACTTAAGGCTAGCTCTATCGTATTATCATTAGATCCGGTATCCAAAAGAATTATTTCTTTCACATAAGGACTTATTGAATCAATACATCGAGTAATGACTTCCTCTTCATCTCTAGTCATGATACATGCGGAAATTGGCTGTCTCATAAGTTCTCCTACAACATCATTATTAGAATGGGAGCAGCTGAATCGCGGCTCCCATTCTTGTGGAACATATTATTTTCGTTTAAAGATAAGTAAATCCACCCGGTAAAGTCACACTTTGACCATCTGGATTGATAACTGTGACATCTACAGGGCCTGTCTTGGAGGAAATCGGCAATCGAATTTTCAGCTGTGTACTACTCATTAAAGTAGCAGCTATTGGAGGCCCATTGTCAATCGAAACTTTAGATCCGCTAACAAAATTCGCACCATTAATTAACACAAGAATGTTGCTCGCTTTCGCCGCGCTATTCGGGCTAAGCGTTGTGATTACTGGTGCCGGCTTCATCGGCTTCGGATCAAACGTAAATGGGCTCGTACCGGATAGTCCATCCGGATTCAAGACCTTTAAGGTGACAGTCTCTGCAGTTAACCAGATTGGAGCTCTTACTCGCAACTGCTTATCACTCAAGAAACTTACTGTAACTTCCTTATCATTAAAGTAAACCTTAGAACCAGACTGGAAGCCTTCTCCGTTAATAGTTATAAGTTCGCTCGCATCCACTTGACCATGATTTGGCGATAAGCTTGTAATTGAAGGTGCCGGTGCAGGTATATATTCAAAATTCCATTTGGCTTGCTGCCCATCGGCATTCTCCACAATCACTTCAACCATCCCAATTTGTGGCCACGCAGGAACACGAATACGTAATTGTGTATCAGACATAAATGTAGCACCTACGGCTTGACCGCCAAATTTAACAGTAGACTGGGCACTGAAATTTTTACCGTTAATATTGACTAATCCTCCGCCTGCAATCACTGATTGATTAGGAGTCATATCTACTATTTCAGGTCCAGGCTTAGCAGCAGGAGGCGTGTATGTGAAGGTAGCATCTCCCGACAATCCATCAGGGTTAGAGACTGTTACTTTTACCGCCTCAGCAACACTCCATTGCGGAGCCCTTACTCTAAGTTGATTTGCACTCAAATATGTTGCGCCAACTTTAAGAGTTCCAAAGGATACTGTTGCTCCACTTTTAAAATAATTACCATTAATTGTAACAAAGTACCCACCGGCAATCTCGCCAGAATCTGGAGACAACGAAGTTATCTCTGGTGCAGGATCTGCTGGCGGATTAAGAAAATGCAATGGCAGGGTATTCCCGACCTGTCCATCAGGATTAACTACTTTTACATCGACAATTTCATCCTTACTCCAGGTTGGTGCTCTAAAGCGTAGCTGATTTGCACTAACAAACGTGGCTGACACTTTTGTATCATTCAGCCATACAGTTGCCCCACTTTGGAAATTCTGCCCATCGATAGTGATTACTTCTCCAGCAGTTCTTAAAGTTTCATTTGGAGTTATTTTCAGCACAATTGGAGCAGGTAATGAAGCCGGTGCTAGATACTCATATTCTTTAGCAAGCTCTCGATTATACGTATCTGCAATTCTAATGTTGATCTTACCGGCATCTGTTGCCTTTGGCATGCGTAATGAAAGTTGCTGACTGGAAACAAATGTGTAAGTTACCTTCACATTATTTACGTATACCAATAAGCTACTATCAAAATTTGAACCATTTAGATAAACTAGATTTCCTCCAGCAATAGGACCACTGTTTGGTGATACTTCTGTAAATTCAAAAGCAGGCGGTAATTTATAGGTAAATCCTTTCTCCAATTTTCCATATTTCCCGTCAGAGTTCTTTACAAAAATATCAACTGATTCCGCCACAGCCCACTTTGGAGACCGTGCATGAAGGTGAGTTGCATCTACGTAAGTAGTTGCTACTTCTGAATCCTTAAAGACAATCTTCGAATCCGGCAAGAAATTTTTTCCCTCTACAGTGACGAGGTCTCCACCTGCTACCAAGCCTTCATTTGGAGTTATCTTATCGATAATTGGATCCGGATTCTGATAAGTGTATCCTTTAGCAAAGGTAGTACTTTGTAGATCAGGGTTTACTACGATCACGTCCACACTCTGAGCAGTTGACCACGCTGGTGCGATTACTTTTAATTCAGTTGCAGAAACAAATTCTGTTGTTAGTGATTTTGTACCAAATTTAACAACTGCACCAGGTCTGAAATGATCCCCGGTTATTACGACTTCATTCCCCCCTGTAATCGATCCGGATGAAGGATTTACCTTTGTAACCACAGGGCCTTCCAAATATTGATATGCATTTTGTTCAGTTACCTTTGTTCCATCAGGGTTAATAATATCAATATTAGCCCCTCCTGGAACCGTTGAAGCTGGCACAGTAACCGTAATCTGAGTTGCCGTTGAGTTTTTTACAACACCGATTATTCCATTAAAGCGGACCTCAACGCCGTTCATGAAATACTTACCTGTTATTACAACATCATTTCCACCTGCAAGGGGACCTTCTTTAGGATTAATCCCCGAAAATTCAGGAAGTGCATAGTATAGGTAATCAGCAGTCGCAAACTGACCATCGTCATTTGTTACTTTAATCTGTACAGTCCCTTGCACTCCTGCAGGAGCAGTTACAATTAATTCATTTGAACTCACATAATTTACCGATGTAAGTTTGGTATTACCAAACGTAACTACTGAATTAGGTTTAAAGTTCTCTCCTTTGATTACAACCTGTTCGCCGCCCTGAATCTGACCTTTATCTTTCTCAACAGATGTAATCACCGGAGCATAACGTTTTACATTAATTATTGGTTGTGGTACAGTATTTTGACTTTGTACCCCCATATAGTCTTTATACTGAACATTTATATCCTGTGCTCCTGCAGGCAGTTTTCCTACTGCAGCACCTTGCTTATGCTTGATCTTGTACTTAAAAGTCAACAGCTCATTTTTTAGTTCAAGAAAGCTCCATGTTATCGAGTTTCCAGAAATGGTTGGTTGTGGTATATTATCCGTATAAGATCCTGGCACTATTTCAAATTCTGGAGAAATGTAATCCATAACCTTTACATCATATGCACTAGCAATACCGATTTCATGAACAATCGCTGCATAAATATCAGAAAGACCTACAGAACCAAGTACAAAATGATGATGGTGTGCGGTAGTAGCCATATCCATCATTAATTTATTAGGTCCGCTAGTCGCTGGATCTTCTGTAGGAAGAAGTAAGGCAATTGTGTAGAATACAATACCGGCATCCTTCGCTTGTTTTGCTTTTTGCATCGCAAACCCATACGGATCTTGGGTAGGGACAGTTGCATCTCCATCAGTCATTAGGATTATAACTGGCTGTGCTTCTGGTCTATGATTCTGCAACATTTCCATCGCTTTCTGGATGGCATCCCCTGTAGCTGTACTGCCGTTAGCTTGAACTTTATCAATATAATTCTTAGCTGCTACTTTATCCGTTGTTAGAGGGAATGTACTTGCTGAAGTGCTGAAATCAACAATGCCGACGCGATGCTTCGTCAAATCCATTAAATCAATAAAACCTTTAGCAGCATCCTTAGCATTTTTCATCTTGTCTTCGCCTTTATTTGGCGCATAGGATCCAGCCATACTGCCTGATTTATCAATGATTAGAATAACATCGTTAGGCTTAACAACAGTTTGATCCGGCGAACCTTGGATCTGCAATGTTACTTCAGTTTCTCCCCCTTCGAATATATCAGTCGGGTTCAATACTTTTGTAACTTGTACATTCTGATTTCCAGAAGCAGCATTAGCAGCATAGCCTGGCTGTAGACCAGGAAACTGCACAAAAATCAGTACAAAAACCAGAAAAAGTATTATTCCAGTTTTTTTCTTCATAGGAACCTCCATAATAGAATTATTTTTTAAAATCCACAAAAAAAGCGTCGGCATTATAGTTACTTGAATTTCCATAGTGACTAAAAGCGCGCTTTTTTCTCTCCAACAGATCAATTTCCTCGTTTAAATTTTCCTTTTCTTCTAAAATGACATGGATGATTTTCTCATGAATAATCCTTACTTCCGATAGTATCTCGAGATCAGCGTTACTCAGATGAACGCACTTAATCTCTTCGAACAATTTTATTATATTTGATGAATACATTTCGTACTGATCAAAACAAGGATTATCCATAACTTTGTGATATAAACAAAGAAGCTGCTCGGCAGGATTCACTATTCGGTTTTCATTCTCATGCATGGGCTTGTTTCTCGCCAGTCTTCAATGATAACAAAGCTTGCTTCCATGTAGATGCTAGATCGCGTGCAAATTCGATTGTATCATCTAACAAAGCCTCATCCTTTTTGATAATAAACTGAGCAATGTGCCGACTATAAAACCCATACAAATCTCGCAAATCCTTAGAAATATCATATTCCATGTTCAAAGTCACGGTTAGCTCACTTAATATCATACGAACTTTATGCAAAGGAGCATTCATGTCTTCAAACTGATTTTGAGAATATAACTTTTTTGCAAGAAGCAATGATTTGACCATCTCTTGATATAAGAGTAAGGTTAATTCTCCAGGACTTGCCGTCTCCACTTGAACTTTCAAATATTGCTGTTGTTGTGCGTATTGCATAGTTTCCTCTCTCCATCAGTCATTTTAGTAGTTTATAGAAAATTATGTCGAGTAAAGCAACCTAATTGGAGCCTAATTGTGAAGCCAACCACGAACTCTGGCTGTTCATTTTCTGTAAAGCAGCTTCCATCGCGGAGAATTGCTTATAATAGCGAGTTTCAATATCCTCCAGCTTCCTCTTCCAGTTGGATTCCTGTTGGGATAAAGTCTTTAATTGTTTTCCTAAAGCACTGTCATCCAAGTTTTCGACAGAACCTGCACCCATTTTCTTCTTGAATTTCTCCATCTGAGCGTTGGCTACTTTAAATAATCGTTCCGCAATCCCCAAATTACTTTTCCCTGCATCAGGAGCTTTATCAGAAGACATAGTGAACAATTGCTTCACATCATCAAATCGCGTATTAATTGCTTCTTGAAGTTTTGCCTCATCAATCTGAAGTTTTCCATTTTCCCTATAATCGTTCCTTACGGTAATACCAATACTTGAAAGCATTTGGATTTGATCCTTCGGTACATCCAAGGGAGTATTCAATGCACTTCGCAGAGAAGATAATGTATCCTTAAGAATACCATCATTATATAATATTCCCTCTCTTGCCTTTTTCTCCCACTGCGTAATCTGGCTTTCAGACATACCTTCTTTTTCTTCAGCAGTAAGTGGTTCATAATCCCGATTGCGTCTAGTACCAGCTGCCGTAGTATAGGTATCGATCAAAGAATTGTATTGTGTGACAAACTCCTTGATTTTATCTACAATACTACTTCGATCCGTTACTACCCCAATAGAAGCTTCCCCAGAACTACGCAAGGTTACTTGCACACCATTAATAGATACGCTATTTGAAGCCGACTTAATTACAGTTGAACCATTCACATGATATTCCGCGTCTGATCCTTTAGCTGGTGTACCTTGTGTAATAGGTAGTTTAAGAAAGCTTGTAAAGTAATCAAAACTCTTGTCAGCCGGATCATTAGAGGCTTTTGTAATATTAATTTCCGCATTATCTCCTAGCTGTAAAGAGCTCAAATAGAGAATACCACTAGTTTTATCAAAATTAGCCTTAACCCCAGTCAGGGAGGACTTACTGTTAATATCCTTTATAATAGACTCTACTGTAGAATCTGTTGTAAAGGTAACCGTAGCCTTACCATTAATAGAGATCGATCCATTCTCATCTATTTTTTGGGTAGATGCGGGAATTGGCCCACTAATCATTGTAGCAGGGGCTGCCAACTTGTCTACTTTGATGTTACTGATTCCAGCAGCATTTCCACTTGAAGAAATCTCCACAACTGAAGTATTGGAAGAAGAAGCGGTAGTTTTCTCAAAGTTACTATCAAACCGCAAATCATTTAACGAATTTCGAAAAGATAATAGTGCGGTATTCATGGTTTGATA